>OGES01000565.1_pt1 | contig 35878 bp, 27 predicted proteins | sample 1570711 | NCBI WGS metagenome assembly OGES01 (sample SAMEA2582133, study PRJEB24529) | metagenome | biome: Human gut stool | place: China | collected 2011 | reverse complement strand
CCGAAATTGTGCGCTTCTCGGCATTGTTGAAGTTATGAATTGTAGCATTCATTGTAGCATTCATTGTCGTTTCTCTGATATTTTTTTGCAAATATAGGGGAGGGGGGAGTCAAAAAACCAAATAAATTCCCAACTTTTTTCACAAAAAAATTACACTAAAATCTGCTGAATAGCTTAAAATGAGCTATTTATGAGTCTTTCACCTCAATAGGGGTAATGATTTGGCAATAGTCCCAATTTCTGCAATATGCATACGTTTGCTGTCAAACAACTCTTCTCCGCTGTAAAGGTACAATAACTACATGAAATAACAATCGTTAAATTTATAATGATTATCGTAAAATTTAATGTATATTTGTAGCAAAATTCGGTGAATTTATGAAACTAAACAAGATAAAAGATGTCTTAGATAGCAAGGGTATTTCACAAACCTGGCTGGCAAAACAGTTAGGCAAGAGCTTTAGCACGGTTAATTGCTATGCTCGGAATAAATATCAACCCGATTTAGAGACACTTCTTGAAATCTCAAAGATTTTAGAAGTTGACCTCAAGGATTTGATTACGGACGAGAACGAAAGAGTGTAATGAACTCGTAGTTTCCTGTCTTAGTAAATATGTTGTAGAACTTCTGATAATAAAATATTAGTTGAATATGGGCATAAGCAAAGATTTAACAGAAGAGGATGTCAAGTTCCGCTATATCAACGAGGCCATTACAAGCAAAGGATGGTCAAAGGATAGCATTTTTATGGAACAGGAGGTTAAATTTACTGACGGTAAAATTAGTCTTCATGGCAATCTTGTGCATAGAGAGAAACCTAAGTTTGCCGACTATGTGCTTTATGCAAACAAGGCAACACCCTTAGCCATTGTAGAGGCAAAGGATGCTAATCATTCTGTTTCTCATGGATTGCAACAAGCTATGACTTATGCCCAAATGCTTGATGTTAAGTTTGCATATAGTTCTAATGGGGAGGGCTTTGCCGAACATGACTTCTTAACAGGAAAAGAACGCACTTTTGCCATGGATGAGTTTCCGACAAAAGAAGAACTTATCGAAAGATATAAAAGCGAGGCTAACGGTGGCAATGGACTTAATGAGCAAGAATTGGCTGTCATTAAGCAACCGTTCTGCACTGGTCAGAATATATTTCCTCCACGATATTATCAGCGCAATGCCGTAAATCGTACTGTCAATGCTATAGCAAAAGGGCAAAATCGTGTCCTTCTTGTCATGGCAACTGGTACAGGCAAGACATACACTGCTTTTCAGATTGTATGGCGTTTGCTTCATAGTGAATTGAAAAAGAAAGTGTTATATCTTGCTGACCGCAACATATTGGTTGACCAATCCATACAACAGGACTTCAAGCCGCTAAACAAGGTAACACACAAGATTGACTACTCCAAAGACAAGAATCACTTGGAGGAATTGAAATCTTATCAAGTGTTTTTTGCACTATACCAGCAGTTGATTGGACAGAATGATGCCAAGAATTATCAAGAGCTGTTCCCTAATCCCGACTACTTCGACCTTGTTATCGTTGATGAGTGTCATAGAGGTAGCGCAAAGGATGATAGCAACTGGCGAAACATCTTGGAATATTTTTCTTCAGCTACTCATATCGGTATGACTGCTACGCCAAAGGAAACGAAGTATCAGTCAAGTATTGGCTACTTTGGCGAGCCAGTCTATACTTATAGTCTTAAAAATGGAATAGAGGATGGTTTCCTCGCTCCTTTCAAGGTAATCAACATTACAACAAACATCGGTGACGAATGGAGACCGACAAAGGGGCAAAAGGACATCTACGGTAACGAGATAGAAGACCGCATCTATAATAATAGCGACTATGATTATAACATTGTTATAGAAGACCGCATAAGGGAAGTTGCGCAGGAGATAACCAACTATCTGAAAAGTACAGATCGAATGGCTAAGACCATAGTGTTTTGTGCTGATGAAACTCATGCGGAACGTATGCGAATGGCTTTGGCTAATGCCAATGCTGATATGTGCAAGAAAAATCCCGACTATGTGGTTCGTATAACAGGTAGTGATGAATACGGGAAAAGTAAATTAGATTACTTTATTTCTGTTTCTTCTAAATATCCTGTCATAGCAACAACAAGTAAGTTGCTTTCAACTGGCGTTGATTGCAAAATGACAAAACTAATTGTGCTTGACCAACAAATCGGCTCTATGACAGAGTTCAAACAGATAATTGGTCGTGGCACTCGTCTTCGTGAGAAAGAAGGAAAGACATACTTCACTGTAATGGACTTCCGCAACGTAACACGATTGTTCGCTGACCCTGATTGGGACGGACCGATTGAGATAGACCCGAATTATCCGCCTAAACCACATATTTGCCCTGTATGTGGACAGAATCCATGCGTGTGTCCCAAACCGACACCAGAGCCCTGCCCCGTATGTGGTCAGATTCCATGTATTTGTCAACAACCGCCCAAACAACCTAAGCCAATAGTCAACTCGGACGGTTGTACAGTAAAGGTTATCAACAAGGTCGTTTCTGTATATGACACAAATGGCAAGTTGCTTCGCACGGAAAGCATTACGGACTATACAAAGAAAAGTATCATAGACACATACGCAACGATAGACACATTTACTTCCAAGTGGCAAGAAACCAAGAAGAAGTCAGACATAGCAGAAATGCTCAAAGACAGTGGCATTGACCTTGCTGTATTGAAGCATGACCAAGACATGGACGATGTGGACGATTTCGATTTCATCTGTCATATAGCCTATGGAAAGAAAACACTTACACGGCATGAGCGTGCCGAGCAGGTGAAGAAACGTGATATATTCAGCAAGTATGGTGAACAGGCACGGCTTGTGCTTGAAGCCTTGTTGGATAAGTACACCAAGGAAGGTGTGTCAGAATTGGAAAGTCTTACTGTGCTTGAAAATGACCCTTTCCGCAAGTTGGGTTCCAAAGCAAACATCGTGAAGTTCTTCGGTGGTAAGCAAGGCTATCTTGATGCCGTGAAAGAACTGGAACAATACATATATAATATAGCATAAAATAGCAATAAAATATGAGTTTATCAAATTTCGTAAAACGGGTACGCAATATAATGCGCAATGATGCCGGTATCAACGGTGATGCGCAACGCATAGAACAAATGGCGTGGATGCTGTTCTTGAAAGTCTATGACGAGAAAGAGAATGATTGGGAGTTGGACGGTGATGATTACAAGTCTATTATTCCAGAAGAATGCCGTTGGCGTAACTGGGCGCATGACGATGGAAGCGGTAATGCCTTGACTGGTGATGAGCTGCTTTCGTTTGTCAACAACACATTGTTTGTGGAACTCAAAAACATAGAGGTAACACCAACAACCCCTATCCGTCAGGCGATTGTAAAGACCACATTTGAGGATGTCAACCAATATATGAAAGATGGAGTTCAACTTCGTCAAGTGCTGAATGTGATTGACGGTTTGAACCTTGGTGACTATGAGGAAAGTCATGCTTTCGGTGAGATATACGAGACAATCCTCAAAGAAATGCAGTCGGCAGGTTCCTCTGGTGAGTTCTACACCCCAAGAGCCTTGACCGAGTTTATGGCAGAAATCGTCAATCCGCAGATTGGTGAGAAAATGGCAGACTTCGCTTGTGGTACAGGAGGTTTCATCACAAGTTGGTTGGGTGAATTGGACAAAAAGGTAAAGACTGCCGAAGACCGCAAAGAGTACAATCAGTCTGTATTTGGCATAGAAAAGAAACAATTCCCGTATATGCTATGTGTGACAAACCTGTTGCTGCATGGCATTGACACGCCATTGGTATATCACGACAACTCGCTTACAAAAGATGTACTCAACTATACAGACGAAGACAAGTTTGATGTTGTGTTGATGAACCCACCATACGGTGGAAACGAGAAGTCGGATGTCAAGTCACATTTCCCTTCTGATATGCGTAGTAGCGAGACAGCCGACTTGTTTATGGTGCTCATCATGTACCGTCTGAAGAGGAATGGACGTGCGGCGGTCATTGTGCCAGATGGTTTCCTGTTTGGAGCGGACAATACAAAGATAGCCATCAAGACCAAGTTGCTCAGAGATTTCAACTTGCACACCATTATCCGTTTGCCTGGCAGTATCTTTGCACCTTACACTTCGATAGCCACGAACATTTTGTTCTTCGACAATACCAGTGCGGAGGGTGCTCCAGAAGGTTATTCTACAAAGGAAACGTGGTTCTATCGTTTGGATATGCCAGAGGGGTACAAGCATTTCTCCAAGACAAAGTCCATGAAGTCGGAACATTGCGACCCAATCCGTGAGTGGTGGAACGACCGTAAGGAGATTATTATTGCTGATGGTGACGAGAAATCTCGTTGCTATTCGGTTGAAGACCTTATCGCCACCGATTGCAACTTCGACTTGTGCAAGTTCCCGAAAGAGGATGAAGAAATCTTGCCTCCTGCCGAACTGCTTGCCGACTATTTCAAGAAGCGCAAGGCTCTTGATCATGAAATTGATAAGACATTGGCAGAGATACAGCGTATCCTGGGGATAAATGTAAATGTGGACGAATTGTAAAATGTGGGACGGTGTCCCACATTTTACAAAAAAGTGAGACGCTGTCTCACTAATTCAGAAAAGGATTGGATAATATGGAAAAATCTGCATTAACAAACATAACAGAAAAGCTGACTCAACCAGAGAAAAACTTTGTCTCTGACTTGAAGCATTTAGCCGGTGAAGCACGTCGGCAAGCCTATCGCAGTGCAGACTATCTATTGGTGGTTCGCAACTGGCTTATCGGTTGGCGTATCGTGACACAGGAACAAAATGGAAAGGAACGTGCGAAATATGGCAAACATGTCTTAAAATTGGCCTCCCAAACCCTTACAGAAGAATACGGCAGGGGGTTCGGACTGACAAGCATAAAGAACATGCGCTCTTTTTACCTGATGTTCAGTAAATTACAAATTGGTCAAGCAATGCTTGACCAATTCAAGCTCACAGACGAACCAATTCGTCAAGCACCGCTTGACGAATCTACGATACCATTTTATCCTAACCTATCATGGCTTCACTATGAACGCTTACTGCGTGTAAAAGATGCGGATGCAAGGTTGTGGTATTTGAAGGAGGCGGCTCGTGAGCAATGGGATTACCGTACCTTGCAGCGTAATATCTCCTCACAATACTATTACCGATTATTGCAAACCCCTGAGCATCTGCGCAAAGAGGTAAGTGACGAGATGCGTTCGCTGACTTCAGATTTTGAAAAAGACAAACTCTCTTATCTCAAGAATCCCGTGATAGCAGAGTTCTTAGGATTACCACAGAACCCTGCCTATAGTGAATCGAAACTGGAAACTGCCATTATTGACCATCTGCAGACTTTCATCATGGAGTTGGGCAAAGGCTATGCGTTTGTGGCTCGCCAACAGCATATCAAGACGGACATGGGCGATTTCTATATCGACCTTGTGTTTTACAACATCATCCTAAAGTCCTATCTCATTATTGATTTAAAGACTACGCAGATAACTCATCAGGATGTGGGACAGATGGATATGTACGTCAGAATGTATGACGAGTTGAAGAAAGAGGAAGGCAATAATCCTACTATCGGTTTGGTTCTGTGTTCTGACACTAGCAAAGACCTTGCACGTTATTCTATATTGAAAGACAGCAAGCAACTCTTTGCCGCTAAGTATCTTACTTATCTTCCTACAGAAGAAGAGTTGAGCCGAGAAATCCGTGAGCAGAAAGAGTTTTTTGAATTACAAAAGGGAAAAGAGGCAGAAGATGAAGATTAGAAATAGCATATAATTCGCCAACAACTTGTTGGCGAATTGATGCTTTACGATAAAACTTATGTTATGAACGGAAAACAATTAAAGAACAGCATATTACAATGGGCGATACAGGGAAAACTTGTACCGCAAGACCCTAATGACGAGCCAGCAAGCGTTTTGCTTGATAAGATTCGTCAAGAGAAAGAACGCTTGATCAAGGAGAAGAAAATCAAGCGTGACAAGAACGCATCTATTATCTACCGTGGTGAGGACAATTCCTATTATGAGAAGATGCTTGCTACGGGAGAGGTGAAGTGCATCGATAAGGAGATACCGTTTGAGATACCAGATGGATGGGAATGGTGCAGAGTTTCATCTCTTTTTCAAATAAATCCAAAGGTCGTGGCAGAAGACAACACTTCCGCAGCATTTATTCCTATGGAAGCAATTTCTGCAGGATATGGCTCAGAATTTAGATATTACGAGAAGAAATGGGGCGAAATCAAGTCTGGCTACACAGTTTTTGCAGACAATGATATTGCATTTGCAAAAATTACCCCTTGTTTCCAAAACAGGAAATCTGCAATCTTTGAGGGTTTGCCCAATGGTATAGGAGCAGGAACGACAGAGTTGAAAATATTGCGTACCTATGGTGAGACTATAAATCATTGGTTCGTTTTGTACTTTTTGGAGTCTCCTTATTTTATTGATGAAGCGACATTCAAAGGAACTGCAAACCAGCAACGTATAATCGTAGGTTATCTGGAAAACAAATTATTTCCTCTTCCACCTTTAGCTGAGCAAAAGCGTATTGTAGATAAGATAGGATTAGTGATGCCGATTATTGATAAATATTCAAAGTCACAGGGACTTTTAGATAAGATGAATGTGGAACTTAATGAGTGTTTGAAAAAATCCGTATTACAAGAGGCAATACAAGGAAAACTCGTTCCACAAATAGCGGAAGAAGGTACAGCACAAGAGCTACTTGAACAAATAAAGGCAGAGAAGCAGAAACTCGTTAAAGAGGGCAAGCTAAAGAAATCTGCCCTCAACGATTCTGGTATCTTCCGTGGTGACGATAACAAGTATTATGAGCAGATAGGTAAAAAATGCTTGGATATAACTGAACAAATTCCTTTTGATTTGCCCGAATCTTGGAGTTGGACAAGAGGTATGTCTGTATTTATGCCAATGGAATCAACTAAGCCGTCATCGGATTTCGTTTATATTGATGTGGATGCCGTCAATAATAGGCTAAACATTATAGATAATCCTAAAAAGGTAAGATTTGAAAACGCTCCAAGTCGAGCAACGAGGAAACTCCACAAAAACGATTTGTTGTTTTCAATGGTTCGTCCATACTTGAAAAATATCGCTTTGGTTGATGATACATATATAGATGCTATTGCAAGTACAGGATTTTATGTTATTACGCCAAGTTTAGGATATTATCCTGTGTTTTTGTTTTATCTGATGTTGTCAAATTATGTGGTTGATGGTCTTAATGCGTTTATGAAGGGTGATAATTCGCCCTCCATAAACAACTGTCATATTGAAGATTATCTATATCCACTACCTCCAATTGAGGAGCAAAAACGTATCGTAAACAAAATCGAACAACTATTTAAGCAACTTCGATGATTGTTCAATCTTCAGAACTATTCGTCTCTGCTCTTGCAGTGGTGGAATACCAATAATAAGCCCATAAAACAATTCCTTGTTGAGGTGTGGAATTGCTGCACCTTTCTTAGAATTGCGCAAAGTTTCTTTGTATAACTGTATGAAAGCCAAGACATAAGGTTCGTGCATAGAGGAACTTATCCATAACTGCTTGAATGTACTACCCATATAGCCATCTTGTGGTACGATGAAAACTTCACCAGAGTTTTCACCGTCCACAAGCATTATATTGTCACCTTTATATACAAGTTTACCTTGTTCTACTATAGTTTCAGAACTTTTACCACGTAAGTATTTTGCATCTAACAAGCATTGCTTGCCAATGGTTTTCAAGCCGTCTATAAGTTGACAAACAGCATTTAATCGAGCAATAGACCAAGTACTTGGAAAGTCAAAAGGAAGTTCTATTTCAGACACTTCGCTTCCTATCGGCTCATAATACTTGATAAGACCTCATTTATTTTGCCTACTATTCTACTTTGTTCTGCCATTGGAGGCAATGGTAGATACAACTCTTTCAGCCGTTCTTTACCAAGATTATAAAAAGCAGCACCAGACTTCTTTGTTATTCCTCGCATAGCCTCAATTAAGAATGGACTTTGAAGAAAATACGCAAGTAACAAGGAATGATTAAAGTCTTGAATGTATGGACTAATGATGAATACAAAACCGCCAGCACTAACATTATTGTAGTCTTTTTCTATTACAGCCATTTTACCAATATTCTCCAAACTGGTTACAGCAGGAGTAATGATGCAATTCTTCTTTAGAATGGTATTCGCATTGACAAACTCCTCTGACACAAAGACATCATCATCTTTGAATATATACTTATTGGGTAGAATGTTTCCACCACGCAATATTCTAATGCCTTTTTTATTTGCGTTTGCTTGTTCTTTTTTGAACGATGCACCTGTCTGTATTTCCAACAAGTCTTTGACCTTGCACCAAGTCCATGTTTCGGGTATTTGGAACGGCAAAAACTCGTCTATATAAACAGGGCTGTTGTCTATCAACTCATAATACTTGTTATCGTCACCACGGAATATAACAGAAGAAGCTAAGGCTGACTTCTTCAACTTACCCTCTTTAACGAGTTTCTGCTTTTCAGCTTTTATTTGTTCAAGTAGCTCATGTGCTGTACCTTCTTCCGCTATTTGTGGAACGAGTTTCCCTTGAATAGCCTCCTGTAGAATGGATTTGCGTAATTTGTCTTTAATTTCCGAATTAAGTTTGTCTTGTAAAATTTGACCATCGCTATATTTTTCCACCAAGGGTAAGAGATATTGTATTTTCTCGACAATTCGATACTGTTCTGTCAATGGTGGTATAGGCATTAAATGAGAAACTAATTTTTCTCTTGAAATGTTTGGTTGCGCACCACCTTCTCCTTTTTTTATAAAGTCAATTTGACTACCCATCAGAAAGAAAAACAGAAAATAGTTGTAAATGCCAAATGGAGTGCAAGCGCAACAAGCTTGATTGGTTGTAAGTTCCTTGCCAACAATAGCCACTTTACCTATTGTTGCACCATACATAGCAATAAGAACATCACCGATTCGATTCATTCTTAATGAACATTCTTGTAATGCTTTTTTTGTAACCTTTATTTCTGAATCATAGACAATTCCATTATTCAATTCTCCAGTTCTTAACCATAATATAGACCCACCGTAATAATCGGGATTACCCTTTGCTGGTGTGGCACCTGCCCCCCAATCGCCAATACTTCCCATTCTGCACCATTCCCACCCCTGTGGTATCTCAAATGGTATCTCCTCATCAATGCATTTCACCACTCCTGTATCAAGTATCTTCTCATAATAGGAACTCATAGAACAATACCATGCCTATTTATTAGGACAACTTAATGTTTCACTAATAAACGAATAGAAATGGAATTAGACAAATTTGAAGAGTTCCTAAGCCAAGGCAATATGGCTAAGAACACGATTTCGGCATATCTGTATGCCGTAAAGGAGTTTGGCTCTCGACACAAAGAGTTGAACAAGAGAAACTTGTTGGTTTACAAGACCTACTTGATTGAGACTTACAAACCAAAGACGGTGAACCTCCGTATTCAGGCGTTGAACAAGTACCTTGTATTTGTAGGCAAGACTAAGCTCCGCTTGAAGTCGGTCAAGGTACAGCAACGTTCTTATTTGGAGAATGTCATCAGCAATGCCGACTACACCTTCTTGAAGAACAAGTTGAAGAAGGAAGACAACTTGGAGTGGTACTTTGTGGTGCGTTTCTTGGCTGCGACTGGTGCCAGAGTGAGCGAACTTGTGCAAATCAAGGTTGAGCACGTGCAAGTAGGCTATTACGACATCTACACCAAGGGTGGCAAGATACGGCGTATCTATATCCCCAAGACATTGCGCACGCAAACAGAAAAGTGGTTACAGACAACAAAGCGCACAAGTGGTTATCTCTTTCTCAATCGCTTTGGCGAGCGTATTACTACAAGAGGCATATCACAGCAGTTGAAGAACTATGCGGTGAAGTATGGCTTGAATGAAAAAGTGGTGTACCCTCACTCATTCCGCCATCGTTATGCCAAAAATTTCTTGGAGAAGTTCAACGACATTGCCCTGCTTGCAGACCTTATGGGGCATGAAAGCATTGAAACAACACGTATCTATCTGCGAAGAAGTAGTTTGGAGCAACAAGAAATCGTAGATAAGGTTATTACTTGGTAAAATGCCTATAAAGGTTCATAGGAATAAGAGTAGAAAGAGATGCAGGTCTCTTTCTGCTCTATCCATGTAAAACGTTTTATCATATGACATGCATATATTAACGACAACAAATCTATATGTCAGTAAATCATGTTATCATCATATATGCAGTTCTTTATTTACGATAGGTTGGGCCAGATACTCGACTTTGGAGAAGTATCCCCCGACAGGCAAGTACTTTCGAGAGTAACTCGAAAGGTTTTAAGTTACTCAAAACATACCTTGCTGCGTCTTTATGGACACAATGTTTTGGCAAGAATAAATCTAACACCATTGAAAACACTGCGGAGGTTCGCCCAGTGGCTGGAGGCGCAAAGCCTCCAAGGAACGGCTCATTTTCTTTTATGCTAAAGGATGAAAACAAAAAAATCCCGAAGAATGAGTCTCCTTGAATGTCATTCCTTGGGATGAACAAAAATGTATTCCTATATGTCATACGTTTTATATGTCATACGATAAAAATGTAAAACGTATGACATCAATGTATATATGCTTACACGCTTCTTTGCATTGATATTTCTTTATCAAATTAAAAAAAACTGCGTTGCTGCCGGATGCGGCTGTAAAGCCAGTATCCCGACAGCGGAATGCCTACGCCGGCAATGGTGTACAGAATCCAGAAGCAGTCGGTCTGCGCATAGTCGTGAATCACCATGTGGCATCCGATCTGCCGTGGGTCGAGTCCGTACCACCATATTTTCAGTAGGCTGACCACCTTGTATGCCGACACGTGCCAGATGAAGATGTAGAGAGTGTGCTCGCCGCAGTACTCCAAAAACTGGATTATGCGTCCCTTGAGGTGCGACAGGTGGTAAGAAATGTTGTAGGTCATCAGCCATCCGGCGACTCCCGTCACTGGCAGCGACAGCACGTCGCGGATGCGCACCGACAGGCTCATGCCACGGCATTCCAGCCATGATCCGGCAAGCACTACAGCCGCTCCGGCAGCGGCGAGCCACAGGCTGTGTCCGATGCGTTGCTCATATTTGCGGTACAGCACGCCGATGCTGAAAAACAACACGCCCATCGTGTCGCGGTAGCCACCCTGCACGAGTGTGACAATCTTTACTCCTTCGCCCGCTTTGAACAATGCGAAGCCAAGAGCGATGAAGAAAATCACCAATGGAATTGCCACTGTGCGTCCGCGCAGCCGCTTCACGTTGTTGAGCATATAGTAGAGCACCACGAAGGCGATGCTTGCCACGAGCAGCCCTCGGAAAAACCAGAACGCTCCGGCGAGAAACTCATCGTAGCCTCCCATAGAGAACACTATGTTGGTGAGCCGCTGCCAGAATTGGTGGATGGAGTAGGGATGTGTGGTGCCGCCTGTCCAGTTGCCGTAGACCTCGTTGAGAATGCCTATCTTGAACAGCAGGTTGTGGATGAGCAGAAAGAAGATGCTCCATTTCACGAAAGGCACGTAAAGACCCTTGAAACGCTTCACTATAAATGGCCATGGGTTTTCCACCGTCTCGTGCTTGAAGAAATAGCCCGCGGTGATGAAAAACAGAGGCATGTGAAACAGGTAGATGGCGCGGTTGAGCATGCCGGGCATGTCGGCGTGGGCCATCACCACGAAGATGATGGCAAAGCCTTTGGCTATGGAGATGGCGTTGTTGCGTTGCTGTGCCATGCTACATGAATAATGTTCCTATCTGGTAGACGGCGAAGGCAATCAACCATGCCACAAATGTGTTGTAGACAAGGGTGAACGCTCCGTAGCGCCAGCTTCCCGTTTCGCGCACAATGGCTGTGATTGTGGCGATGCACGGCACGTAGATGAGCACAAAAATCATGAAGCAAGCCGCGACAAGAGGGGTGAAGTCGGGCACTCCGGTTTTCGGGTTCGGCTTCTGTATGCGTTCTGCGAGAGCCGCCTCGTTTTCGGAGTCGCCGCTGTAGAGCACGCCGAGTGTAGAGACAACGGTTTCTTTTGCCACCGTTCCCGAAATCAGCGACACGGTCATTTTCCAGTTGAAGCCAAGCGGTTCAAACACTGGTTGCACCAGTTTGCCGAGGCGTGCGAGACACGAATTCTCGGTGGTCGCCACTTTTGTTACGTTTTCCGGAGTCACGTTGGTGTTGCCATCTTGAATCATTTCCGTGCGCGCAGTCGCTTCCTGTTCCTCCGTTGGGCGTGGAAAATAGCTGAGCATCCAGATGATGAGACTCGCCACGAGGATGATGCCTCCCATCTTTTTCAGATACTGCTGTCCTTTGGCCCACATGTGGCGCATCGTGGCCTTCATGGTCGGGATGCGGTAGGGCGGCAGTTCCATCACAAACGGTGTCTCATCCTTCTTGTAGTGGAATTTGCGCAGCAGTCTTGCGGTGACCACCGCCACGATTATGCCGAGCGCATACAGGCTGAGCAGTGCCAGGCTGGCATGGTTGGGGAAGAACACGCCGATGAGCAGCAGATAGATGGGCAGACGCGCGCCGCACGACATGAACGGGTCGATGAGTATCGTAATCAGACGGCTCGAGTGGCTCTCGATGGTGCGTGTGGCAATGATTGCCGGCACGTTGCATCCGAATCCCATCACCAGCGGGATGAACGATTTTCCGTGGAGTCCTATCTTATGCATTATTTTGTCCATAATGAAGGCGGCTCGCGCCATATATCCGGAGTCTTCCATAAACGAGATGAAGGCGTAGAGGATGAGGATGTTGGGCAGGAACACTATCACACCGCCCACGCCGCCGATTACGCCGTCGATGAGCATATCCTTTACAGGACCGTCGGGCATATATGTGCTGATGAGGTTGCCAATCAGCCCTACGCCGGCGTCTATCCAGTCCATAGGGTATTGTCCGATGGTGAAAGTGGCCCAGAACATCAGCCACATTATGAATATGAAAATCGGAAATCCGAACAGCCTGCTTGTCACAACGGCGTCAATCATTGCCGTGGTTTTGGCCTCTTCCTTGTCCTCGGTGTGGAGCGTTTCGCGGAGCGCGCCCGACACGAATCCGTATTTTGAGTTGGCTATCACTGTTGCCATATCCTCTTCGTGCGATTTCTCGATTTCTGCCACCAGTGAGTCGCGCAGCGCCTTGATTTCAGCGTAGTGGGGCAGTGACGACAGCATAGTCACCACTTCCTTGTCGCCCTCAAGCAGTTTTATCGACAGGTAGCGAGCGGAGAACCGCATATCGAGGTCTGCCTCGCTCTTGAGCTGCGACTGGATTTGCTTTATTGCGTCCTCGATGTCTTTCTTGAATCCGATATGCACGTGGCGTACCACGTCGTTGCGTCCTTCGTAGACGCTTATAATCGTGTCAAACAGTTCGTTTACGCCTTTTCCGCTTTTTGACACGGTCGGCACCATAGGCACTCCGATCATCCTCTCCAGCGATTCGTAGTCGAACGTCACCTTGCTTCGTTCCAGCTCGTCGTACATGTTGAGGGCAATCACCATGCTGCGGTCCATGTCGATGAGCTCAGTGGTCAGATACAGGTTGCGCTCAAGGTTGGATGAGTCGACCACATTGATAATCACGTCGGGCACCTCGTCGTGGAGGTAGCGCCGCACATAGAGTTCTTCGGGGGAATATGCCGACAGAGAGTAGGTGCCGGGCAGGTCGACGATGTTGAACGAGTAGCCGTTGTACTCCATTCGCCCGCTTTTTGCGTCGACGGTGACACCGCTGTAGTTTCCTACGTGCTCCTTTGCTCCTGAGGCGATGTTGAACAGCGAAGTCTTTCCGCAGTTCGGGTTTCCGATGAGTGCCACGTTGATGGTGTGGCGTTCGGTGTCGAATTTGTTTATAAATCCGCAGTCGTCTTCCTTGATGATTGCGATGTCTTCATTGGGCACGTCGGCGGCTTGTTGCTCGCGCACCACCTCAATCAGGTTTGCCTCGGCGCGTCGCAACGATATTTCGTAGTCGAGGATTCGGTATTTTATAGGGTCGCGCAGCGGAGCGTTCTGCTCAACGAGGATTTTCTTGCCTCTGACAAATCCCATCTCCATCATACGCTTGCGAAACGATCCGTGACCCAAAATTTTGACAATCACGCAACTTTCGCCAGTCTTTATGTCTGATAGCCTCATAATGTCTTTATCTTCTGTTTTTACGGGTGCAAAGGTAAAAATTATTATTCAGAATAATTCCAAATAACCGATAAAATTGTCAGCATTCTTTGTCGTTGCTTCTCAGAGCGTTGTGTAGCAGGTTGGTGAACTGGTAGTTTTTCAGCCCCCAGCGCGGCGAGATGAGCAGGTTTTCGGGCGACTGCGACACGAATCGCTCAATGGCGATGTCGCTGCGCATGCGCTTCACTATCTTGACACACAGTGATATATACTCGTCTGCCGACCATCGTGCCACGCTGACTTCGCCTGACGCCACTTGACGGGCAAGGCGTGTGCCGCGGATAATCTGCAGCTGGTGGAGCTTGACGGTGTCGATTGGCAGAGCCGACACTTGGTCTACGGTGTGGAGCATGTCGGTCTCCGACTCTCCCGGCAGTCCGAGGATGAGGTGCAGTCCGCAGGCTATTCCGGCTGCGTGTGTGCGGTTTACGGCGTCGACGGTGTCCTCCCACGAGTGTCCGCGGTTGATGACGTCGAGAGTGTGGTTGCTGGCGGTCTCGGCTCCGTATTCCACCATCACGAATGTGCGTTGCGAAAGCGATGCGAGATATTGCAGCAGAGTGTCGGGCATGCAGTCTGGGCGGGTGCCTATGATCAGTCCCACCACGTCGGGGCAAGCCACTGCCTCCTCGTAGAGGTCTACAAGATGGCCAAGTTCGCCGTAGGTGTTGGTATAGGCTTGAAAATAAGCCAGATACTTCATGCCGGGATATTTCTTTCCGAAGAACGTGCGCCCTTTCTCAATCTGTTCGCCCACCGACAGCGACGGGCGGCAGTATTCGGGGTTGAACGTCTGGTTGTTGCAGTATGTGCATCCGCCGGTGCCTTTTGAGCCGTCGCGGTTTGGACAGGTGAAGCCGGCGTTGATGGCAATCTTCTGTACCTTGAAGTCGGGGAAACGCTCGTGGAGGAAGTCGGCGAAGTCGCGGTATGGCTTGTGCATTACAGACGGGTGGTTTTGTTGAGCAGATACATGTCGAGCACAGTCATTGCAGCCATGGCCTCCACGATAGGCACAGCGCGTGGCAGCACGCACGGGTCGTGGCGTCCTTTGGCTTTCAGCACGGTGGGGTTGCCCGAGGCGTCGACTGTGTCGACGTCGCGCAGCAGTGTTGCCACGGGCTTGAACGCCACGCGGAAATATATGTCCTCGCCGTTTGAAATTCCGCCTTGTATGCCGCCTGAATGATTGGTCGATGTGTGGATTTTTCCATTGTCGGAAGTGAACGCGTCGTTCATCATGCTTCCTCGGTTGCCGACACCGTCGAATCCCATTCCATACTCAAAGCCTTTGGCGGCGTTTATGCCCATCATGGCGTATGCCAGTCGGGCATGCAGCTTGTCAAATACGGGTTCGCCGAGTCCTGTCGGCACTCCTTTGACCACACAGGTCACCGTGCCGCCTATGGTGTCGCCTTCGCGTCTCACCTTGTCGATGAGGTCGTACATCCTTGCCGCCGTTTCGGGGTCGGGGCAGCGCACGGCGTTGGTTTCCACCAGCGCTGGGTCGTATTTGCGGTAGTCGGGGTCGAGGCTGATGTCGCCCACCTGCGAAGTGTAGGCGTAGATGGAGATGCCGAGTTGATCCAATGCTTGGCGTGCGAATGCTCCGGCAACGACACGGGCAATAGTCTCGCGCGCGCTCGAGCGTCCGCCGCCGCGATGGTCGCGCAGCCCGTATTTTTCGGTGTATGTGTAGTCGGCGTGCGACGGACGGAACGTCTGTCGGATGTTGCCGTAGTCGGCTGAGTGGTGGTCGGCGTTTCTCACCTCGAACCCTATGGGGGTGCCCGTTGTCACGCCCTCAAACAGTCCCGACAGCACTTCTACGCGGTCTGACTCTTTCCGTGGCGTGACGATTGCCGACTGCCCCGGACGGCGGCGGTCGAGTTCGTGCTGCACACGGTCGAGGTTGATTGCAATGCCTGCGGGCATACCGTCGACAACGCCGCCCACGGCAGTCCCGTGCGACTCGCCGAACGACGTCAGCCGGAAAATCTTACCAAATGTGTTCATCGTTGAGATCCTCGTCTTTAGGTGTGACAATAATGTCGGCTGTTGAAGCCCCGACATATTCAATCAAATCCTTGGGGTCGATTTTCAGTTGCAGTCCGCGCACACCGGCGCTCACATAGATGAAGTTGAAATCAAGACACGAACGGTGGAAAAACGTGGGAAACGGTTTTTTCATACCGATTGGCGAGCATCCTCCGCGGATATAGCCGGTGGTTGGCAGCAGATCCTTCATGTGGAGCATCTCCGCCTTCTTGTTGCCCGACACCTTCGCTGCTTTCTTGAGGTCTACCTCGCAGCATCCCGGCACCACGCAAACAAAATGTTTGACCTTGTCGCCTGTCAGCACAAGTGTCTTGAACACTTGCTGAATGTCTTCGCCGAGTTGGTCGGCGATATGCTGTGCGCCAAGGTCGGTTTCGTCGACTTCGTAAGGCACAAGCTCGTATTTTATTTTGGCGCGGTCAAGCAGACGCGCCACGTTGGTCTTTCCTATTCCAGCCATATTGATAAATCTTTTTCTGTCTTCTATGCTTATACAAAGATAGTGCATAAAGTTGAAAGAATGGATATGAAAGATTAATTTTGCACTTTGAATATATCAAAACTTCTTGTCTATGTTGATTGCTTTGTCTGTGATGTTGGCGGTGTTTGCCGCATTGATGATTTTCCGACAGGTGCATTCCCGTCGTCAGAAAGCCGTAGCAGAAATTGTGGCAGAGCGGTTGCATGTTTCGGATTTGGAGAAGTATGTAGACAGTGAGTACTCTGGACGATATGTTGACGCCATCCTGTGTGAAGAGTTGAAGTCGTCGATGCTTGATGTTTATAATAGGGTGTGTGATGTTGAAAGAAGAAGCCGGATTCTGATGTCTCACAATCCTTCCATAGCAAAATTCAAGGATGATTTTGAGAATCTCCACAGCATTGTGGATGCTCACAACGATCGCTTTAAAGACGACAAATTGCGGGAGCATAAGGCTTTTTTTGACACCGTTCTCGCATATCCTCTCGACAATCAGCAGAGGCGTTCAATCGTGTCGGAGGAGCAGAACTGCCTGGTGGTTAGCAGTGCTGGTAGCGGCAAGACGTCGTCAATCGTGGGCAAGGTGGAGTATCTTATTCAGAAAAAGCACATTCGACCTGAAAGAATTCTGCTTATCAGTTATACACACAAGGCAGCGACCGAGTTGACGGAGAGAATGCCGCATCCTGGCCTGCGCGGATACACTTTCCACAAGTTGGCGCTTGATATTATTTCTGCCCAATCTAAATGCAAGCCGTCTATATGCGACAATACTGATGCTGTTTTTGTGCGAATCTATAGGGAACTTGCCAATAATGCCGACTATAGGAAATGTCTGGTGGAATATTTTGCTGACTATTCCGACTTGATGGAGCTTGACGAGGACGAGAAATCAAAGAATGTCCGTAGGTTGCAGTTGGGCGAGAGCACCGACAGACGGTATTGTGCGCTGTTTCCCGACATGGACGGAAACGAAGTTCATGTGCGCAGTGGCGAGGAGAAGAAAATCTGCTTTTTGCTGACGTCGCTTGGTGTGGATTTCCGATATGAGGAGCCGTATGAGCATCAGGTGGCTGATGAGCGCCACGTGCAGTATCGTCCCGACTTCTCGATTCACTATATGGACGGCGGAAAGCCGTGCAGACTCTATCTGGAACATTTTGGCGTCGATGAGCATGGTATGGTGCCTACGTGGTTTGCCAAAGACCGTGGATTGACTTATGAAGAGGCCAACGAACGCTATAATGACGGGATTACGTGGAAACGCGAGGTGCATAAAAAATTTGGCACACGTCTGATTGAACTGTCGAGCGCTGACTTTGCCTATGAGAAAGCGCGCCAAAGGCTGAAACGCGAACTTGTCGCCGCGGGTGTCCCGATTCGGGAGGTGCGGAGCGATGAGCTTTTCGACAGAATTCTGCCGGAAAACAGTATGCGCGAGAAGGTGTTTATCCGCTTGACCGCCACGTTTGCCACCTTGCTGAAGACAAGCTGCCGGTCGATGGCTGACGTTGCCGCTGATGTCGCGCAAATAGGCGACAAGCGCAGCCGTTTTATTGTTGGAAAGGTGTTGGAACCGGTTGTTGTGCGCTACAATGAAATATTGAGAAGCGAGGGAAAGGTGGATTTCACAGACTTGATTGTTGGTGCAACGGCATTGTGCAATGCTAATGGCGGAGGAAATTATGACTGTATCATCGTCGATGAGTTTCAGGATATCTCGATGGACCGCTATAACTTCCTGTTGGCGTTGCGCCGTGGCAATCCGCAGGCGCAACTGTATTGTGTCGGTGACGATTGGCAGTCTATCTATCGCTTCTCGGGCAGCGACATGAATCTCTTTTGTCATTTCGACCAATATTTCGGAAAAACGGATTTAAACAAGATTGAGACTACATATCGTTTCGGAAATCCGCTCGTGGAAAAATCGGCGGCGTTCATTCAGCGTAACCCTGCTCAGATAAGGAAAAACATTCATCCGTTTTCATCGGACGCAAAAACAGAGATCGTGTTTCGTGAATACAGTAGGGGAGATGCCGTGGGCGCTCTTGAGCGAATTGTGACGGAGATTCCTTTGGGAAAGTCCGTGTTTTTGCTTGGACGATACACTTATGACGATTATTTGCTGGCTAAAAACTTCCGGCAGAGACGTAGTGGCAATTCTCTTTTTTATACGATTTGCGGACGTGAGGTGGAGTTTCTTACCATGCATCGTTCGAAAGGCTTGGAGGCTGACTATGTGGTGCTGTTGAACTGCAACAACGGTAGTTTCGGTTTTCCGTCGACTATTGCCGACGACCCCGTGCTTGGCTTCGTGATGAGCGACAGTGACGGTTATTTGTTTGGCGAGGAGCGACGCTTGTTTTATGTGGCGATGACACGGGCGAAGGTACGGACAATTGTGATGTATGACAAAAGCAAGCCGTCGGTTTTTGTTTTGGAGTGCATATCGCCTGAACGCCTTGCGGACAAGCCAATTGAACCGCATCCAAATGCCGGCAATCGCTGGACAAGGGCTGACGACAGAAAATTATATAAACTTTATTGTGGCGGAATGGGCTTCCGTGAAATCTCGCAGAAGATGGGGCGCAGCCAAACGGCGATAATTATGAGGCTTGAAAAGCTGGGGCTGATTGATGCCAGAAAACCGGTCCGGAAATTTTGATTAATTTTGCACTTTGAATTATGAGAATAAAGACTGAGGCAGACAGGTTGCTGGCAATGATCCGCGAAGGTCGGACTATGTCGGCTGGACAGAAGGTGCGCTTGGCGGTGATGCTGAGTGTGCCGGCGGTTGTGGCGCAGTTGTCGTCGATAGTGATGCAGTATATCGACGCATCGATGGTTGGAAGCCTCGGCGCTGAGGCCTCGGCGGCGATAGGCTTGGTGTCGACAACCACATGGCTCTTCGGCGGACTGCTGAGTGCCGCGGCTTCGGGTTTTTCGGTGCAGGTTGCCCACCGCATCGGTGCCGGCGACTGGGAAGGCGCGCAGCGCGTGTTGCGGCAGTCGGTGGTGGCGGTGTTGGCGTTCAGCCTTCTGCTGGCATCCATCGGTGCCGGCATCAGCAGTAGTTTGCCTGTTTGGCTTGGCGGCGCCGAGTCGATACATCGCGATGCGTCGACTTATTTCCTGATAATATCCTTGTTTCTTCCAGCGCTTCAGATGCAGTTTCTTGCTGGCGGCATGCTGCGGTGCAGCGGCAATATGCACGTGCCGAGCATGGCGGGAGTGGCTATGTGCGCCCTTGATGTGGTGTTCAACTTTATGCTGATTTTCCCTTCGCGCACAGTCGCTGTGGCTGGATTCGATGTGTTTCTCCCAGGTGCGGGACTTGGTGTTGAGGGTGCGGCTCTTGGCACGGTGCTTGCCGAAACGGTGGTCGTGGCTTGGCTGTTGTGGTATCTGCGCCACGGCACGTCACATCTGCGGCTTGCAGGGCTGCGCGGATGGAGACAGTCGATAGCCGACACGCTCAGAAAGGCGGTTAAAATCGGTTTCCCGATGGGTTTGGAGCATGGGGTGATATGCAGTGCGCAGATTGCGATAACCACCATTGTCGCGCCGCTGGGTGTGTGCTCCATCGCTGCCAACTCGTTTGCCATCACAGCCGAGAGCCTTTGCTATATGCCAGGCTATGGCATTGCTGAGGCTGCCACCACGCTTGTGGGGCAGAGTGTCGGTGCGCGCCGTCGCGACCTGACTTGGAGCTTCGCTAAAATCACTGTCGGAATGGGCATGGCGGTGATGGCGGTGATGGGTGTGCTTATGTATGTCGCTGCTCCCGAGATTATCGGGCTGATGACGCCTGTTGACGAGATACGCCGGCTTGGTGTAATGGCGTTGCGCATCGAGGCGTTTGCCGAGCCGATGTTTGCCGCGTCGATTGTGGCGTATGGCGTTTGTGTCGGTGCCGCCGACACGCTGAAGCCTTGTCTGATGAACTTCCTGAGCATCTGGGCTGTGCGCCTTACGATGGCTGCATGGCTTGCTCCAACAATGGGACTGCGCGGTGTGTGGATTGCCATGTGTGTTGAGCTGACGTTCCGTGGCGCCATCTTCCTGGTGCATTTGTGGCGCCGACGCTGGATGAAGACCGTATAAAGGGGTAAAAAAGGTTGAAAGTTCGGTAATTCGGATAGGTGGGCTTTGCGGAAAAACACGTAAATTTGCAGACAGCATAGAACATTAAAAAACACAGTTATGGAACTGATAAAAGATAAGGAATTCGGCGGCGAGCGACCGCTGTTTGAGTCGCACAACCTACACCTCGACAATGTGGTGATACGCGAAGGCGAGTCGGCGATAAAGGAGTGCAGCAACATCAAGGCGACAAATTGCCGTTTTGAGGGCAACTATCCGTTCTGGCATGTGCACGGGTTCGTGATTGACCGTTGCCATTTCGATGTGGGCGGACGCTCTGCACTATGGTATAGCGACCATCTGCGGATGACCGACACGCACATCGACGCGCCGAAAATGTTTCGCGAGATGCACGACATCGACATTGAGAACGTGGTGATGACCGATGCCGACGAGACGTTCTGGCGATGCAAGGGCATACGTGCTAAGAACTTGCGGCTGCAAGGAGGAACGTATCCTTTCATGTTCAGCAGCGACATCGAAATCGACGGCTTGGTGTCTGACTCCAAATACGTGTTCCAATATGTGAGCAACGTAGTGGTGCGCAACGCGAAAATCACAACCAAAGATGCGTTCTGGGAGGTGGAGAATGTGACCATCTACGATTCGGAACTCAATGGCGAGTATCTGGGATGGCATTCGCGCAACCTACGCCTTGTCAACTGCCACATCTCTGGCGAACAACCGCTCTGCTATGCCGAGAATCTGGTGCTTGAGAATTGCACGTTTGATCCGGCTTGCGACCGCGCTTTCGAGTACAGTTCCGTGAACGCAACAATAAAAGGAAGCATAGGAGGCGTGAAAAATCCGCGCAGCGGACGCATCGAGGCTGACTGCCTCGGCGATGTGGTGCTCGACGGCAACATCAAGATGCCGGCCGACTGCCTGCTGATTGAACGAAACAAAAAATAATTGCCTGTATGAAATACGACTTCGACAAGACTATCGACCGGCGCGCCACAAACTCTTACAAGTGGGATAGCGCTCCCGAGGGCGTGCTGCCTATGTGGGTGGCTGACATGGACTTCCGCACGGCGCCTGCCATCATCGACGCGCTGCAGAAACGCGTGGCGCACGGAATCTTTGGCTACACCCGTGTGCCCGACGCCTACTACGATGCCGTAACATCGTGGTTCAGCCGGAGGCATGGATGGGACATCGACCGCGAATGGATAATCTACACATCTGGAGTGGTGCCGGCGGTATCGGCGGTGATAAAGGCTCTGACCGTGCCGGGCGACAAGGTGATTGTGCAGACTCCCGTCTACAACTGCTTCTTCTCGTCGATACGCAACAACGGCTGCGAGATTGTGAGCAATCCTCTGCGCCGCACCGCCGACACCTATGAGATGGATTTCGACGCTCTTGAGCGTTGTGCCACCGACCCGCGCGCCAAAGTGATGCTGCTCTGCAATCCCCACAATCCGGCTGGACGCGTCTGGACTCCCGACGAGCTGACGCGGCTTGGCAACATCTGCCTGCGCAACGGCGTGACGGTGGTCGCTGATGAGATTCACTGCGAACTGGTGTATCAAGGGTTCAAATACACGCCTTTTGCGTCGCTGTCGGACGCTTTCCTGCACCGGTCGGTGACGTGTGTGTCGCCGAGCAAGGCTTTCAACATCGCCGGACTGCAGATTGCAAATATCGTGGCGTTCGACAACGACCTGCGAAGCCGTATCGACAAGGCGATAAACATCAACGAGGTGTGCGACGTGAATCCGTTTGGCGTGGCGGCGACAATCGCTGCCTACAACGAAGGGGAAGAGTGGCTCAACCAGCTGGTTGACTATCTGCATGGCAACTATGAGGCTATGGCGGAGTTCTGCCGACGTGAGCTGCCGGAATTTCCTATAACGCGTCTTGAGGGCACATATCTGGTGTGGATGGACTGCAGCAGTCTCGGCATGCCGTCGGATGCGCTTGAGCATGCTCTTCTGGACGACGCCCGCCTATGGCTCAATGCCGGCACAATGTATGGTGCCGAAGGCGAAGGCTACATGCGGTGGAACATCGCTTGTCCGCGCAGCGTGATGCTCGACGGACTCAACCGTTTCCTTAATTTCGTCAGAAGCCGCTAACCGTCTCTTCTTCTATCCCAAATCGGCCATTGGAATCACTCGTTGCCATACGACACTGAGAAATTCCAACGGCCGATTTTTCAATTGACTTGACTTGGTTATAGCTGCCACAACAATATGTCTCTCGGCAAACTGTTTGTCGTGAACTTCATGCTAAATCCGTATCCTGTCGTATAATCACCCAATGCCCGGACTTCTGTGGACCCTCACGGTGAATGATGTCGTTGTCTTGCATTTTCTTAAGATGCTTAGACACGGCGCTCCTGTTGATGCCCAATTTGTTAGCCATTTCGCGTGAAGTGATGCTTGCGTTCTCGGATATAAGACGTAAGATGGCATTCCGTGTTTCTGGTCCACTTTTCCGGTCCACCTTGCTTGTTTCTGGTCCACCTGCTTGGTCTCCCTTTTCTTCTTTGAATGTGAAGTCATCATCCATCGCCTTCTTGTATTCAGTTATTTCATTTTTAATGTTTTTGATGTGCTCATTCAGCATGAACATTTCTTGTTTGTTGGCATTGTTGAATGTTGAATTATTTGCTGTGACTTTATTTTGAGCCGATGGCTATGCACACGGGGTGGGGCACGTGGATGTCGTGGCTGGTGTCGGAGAGCATGCCGGTGTCGGGGTCGATTGCAAACACTTGGATGGTGTTTGCGTCACGGCAGGCACAAAGCAGGAAGCGTCCGTTGGGCGTTATGGCAAAATTGCGTGGATGCCGCGCTGTGGGCTGGTAGCCAGCGTGTGTGAGCATCCCGCTTTCTTTATCCACGCTGAAGATGGCTATACCGTCGCCTTGCAGACGGTTTGACGCATAGAGGAAGCGTCCGTCGGGTGTCAGATGGATGTCGGCGCTGCCGCGGGCATGGCGGTCGTCGGCGGTGACGGTTTGAATCTGTGTCAGCTTGCCTTCGTGGTGGCTGAACACCATCACTTCGCCCGACAGTTCGGTGATGAGGTAGGCATAGCGGCCTTCGTCGTCAAACGTGAGGTGGCGTGGCCCTGAACCTGCCGCTACATATAGGGTGCTGTCCACTTCCAGCCCGTCGCATGCGGCGTTGGGCTTGAGCGAGTAGATGCAGTCGTTGCCGAGGTCGCAGGCGAATGCGCGCCATTCGTAGGGGTCGGCGGTGACGCAGTGGAGATGGGCTGACTGCTGCCTTGTTTTGTCGGGAGCTTTGCCTGTGAGCGAAAACGTCATCACCTTGTTGGCTTTCTTGATGCTTCCGTCGTCGGCAAGTCTGAACTCCGTGATGCTTCCGCCCGTATAGTTGGCGGTGTAGATCAGATTTTTTGTCTGGAAGATGTTGCACGGCGCTTTGCCGCCCGTCGCCACGGCGTTGATGCGGGTCAATGGCTTGTCGATGCCTTCATAGCGGAATGCTGCAAGGGCGTCGTCGTTGGTGCCCGACTCGTCGACGGCATAGACGTTGTCGCCGTTGTCGGAGAAAATCACAAACGACGGGTTGCGCGCCGGAGTGACGGCGGTGAGTTCTGCCGTTCCGCTTTCTTGGTTGAAGCGATATTGATAGATGCCTTTGCTGTCGGTGTCGGTGTAAGTGCCGACAAGCATCGGCAGCCATGCCTGCGAAGCCGCGGCGGCAAGGTCGAGCATAGCCATTGTTGATAGTGCGCAGAGTGATATTGCCATTGTGTCAGTGTTTTTGTTGCCGTAAAGTTACGAAAAAAATGCAATCCTAAAATACTCTTTTGCGTAATGCGCGCCGTAAATCCTTGTGTTTTCTATGAAGCATCGCTATAAAAACAATACCGGCGGCAACCATTGTCGGTTGTCGCCGGTATTGTGTGGGGTTGTCGACGAGAGTTAGTCGTTCATTGTCAGGAGCAGCTCCTCGTTGCTGCGGGTTTTCTCCATACGGTCCTTGATAAACTCCATTGCCTCGATAGGAGTGCGGTCGGAGAGGAACCGGCGGAGAATCCACATGCGGTTGATGGTGTCCTGGCTGAGGAGCAGGTCGTCGCGTCGAGTGCTCGACGAGATGATGTCGACGGCAGGGAAGATGCGTTTGTTCGACAGCTTGCGGTCGAGCTGCAGCTCCATGTTGCCAGTGCCCTTGAACTCTTCGAAAATCACCTCGTCCATCTTCGAACCGGTCTCGATAAGTGCGGTTGCGATGATTGTGAGCGAGCCGCCGTTTTCAATGTTTCGTGCGGCGCCGAAGAAGCGTTTTGGCTTTTGCAGCGCGTTGGCGTCGACACCACCGGTGAGGATTTTGCCCGATGCCGGCGACACGGTGTTGTAGGCGCGTGCCAGACGTGTGATTGAGTCGAGCAGGATTACTACGTCGTGTCCGCACTCAACCATGCGTTTCGCCTTTTCAAGCACCAGTCCGGCAATCTTTACGTGGCGTTCGGCCGGTTCGTCGAATGTGGATGCGATTACTTCCGCATTCACGCTTCGTGCCATGTCGGTTACCTCCTCCGGACGCTCGTCGATGAGCAGGATAATCATGTATGTTTCCGGATGGTTTTCCGAGATTGCGTTGGCAATGTCTTTAAGCAGGATTGTCTTACCGGTTTTCGGCGGTGCCACGATAAGTCCGCGCTGACCTTTGCCGATAGGAGAGAACATGTCGACGATGCGTGTCGAGATGTTGCAGGTGGTGCGTCCCGATGTCAGGTCAAACTTCTCGTCGGGGAACAATGGCACAAGGTGTTCGAAAGGCACGCGGTCGCGCACGAATTCTGTGGTGCGCCCGTTGATTGAGTCTACGCTGCAGAGAGGGAAGAATTTTTCACCTTCTTTCGGCGGACGGATGTTGCCTTCCACCACGTCGCCTGTCTTCAAGCCGTTTTGCTTGATTTGCGACTGCGACACGTAGATGTCGTCGGGCGACGACAGGTAGTTGTAGTCGGAGGAGCGGAGGAATCCGTAGCCGTCGGGCATCACTTCCAGCACGCCTGCGCCTTTCACGATGCCTTCAAAGTCGTAGAGCGGCTGTTGAGGCTGTTGGCGCTGCTGCTGTTTTGCCGCGCGTTGCTGTTGTTGCTGCTGGCGGCGGTTTGCCTTCTGGTTTTTCTGTTGCTGTTGTGGCTGTTGCTGTTTAGGTTCAGCCTGGAATGCCGCAACTTCGTCTTCGGCAGGCTGTTGCTGTTGTTGCTGGTCTTGCTGCTGGCGTTGAGAGCGGGGCACGAATTTCTGTCCGCCGCTGAACGGGAAGAACGAGCTGAATCCGATGTCGTTTTTCTTTTGCTGTTCGGCAGGTTTTTCTTCTGCTGGTTCTGCCGGTTCTGCCTGTTGTGGCGTTTCGGCTTCAGGAGCGGCGTTTTCCGTCTCTGTCGGTTCCTCTTCCTGTTTTACGGCTGTCTCCACGTTTTCAGCAGGGGCTTCGGCCTCGGCTGCTGGAGCCACGACAACCTCGGCAGCCGGAGCTGTCATGTCGGCGGCAGGCTCAGCCTCCTTTTTCTTGGATGTGCGCTTTGCCGTGGTTTTCTTTGCTGCCGGTTTCTCCTCTTTGGGTTCTTCCGCCTGAGCGGTCTCCGCGGCAGGCTCTGCCTCCTTCTTTTTGCTGTTTTTCTTAGGTTCAGCCTTTTTGGCGGCAGTCTTTACAGCCGTAGCCTCTGCGTTGTCATCGCTTTTTGGCTCGGCTGTTTTTTTCTTGGCTTTTGTTTTTGGTTTTTTAGCCTCCGATTTCGAAGCCGATTCTTTGGCGCGGTTTATCGCCTGCTCGTCGAGGATTGTGAAAATCAAGTCTTGCTGGGCCATTTTGTCGGCTTTCTTGATGTCGAATGTTTTGGCAATCTCGAGCAGTTCTTCTGGAGAGGCTGCATTTAAGTCCTGTAAGTTGTACATATATGTAAGATGTATTACATTTTGAATCTACGTCGCGCCGTTGTGCGCACGTGACTGTTCTGAAAATCTTTTTTTTGAGAAAATTAAAGAGTGGATGACTGCGGGAAGCGTAGCGAGTAATGGTGATTGATTATGCTTCCCTCAATCACGATGCAAAGATACGTCTAATTTCTTTTACGGCAAACAGAAATACAGACAAAAAATGAAAAAAAAGTGAATGCTTACTCTCCGTATTCTTCGAGATAGGCCTCGCAGGCGGTGCGCAGCTCGTCGTACCATTCCTTGCCGAAGCGGCGCGTCAGCGGACCCTCAAGAAACTGATACAGCCGCACGTGGTTTTTTCTGCCCATCACTTCCGCGCATTTGCAGATTTTCCAACGATGGTAGTTGACGGCGGTGAAGTCGGGAAATTCCTGAAGGCGGGCAGGGTAGAGATGGCATGAGATTGGCTTGTAGAAGTCGATTTTTCCAGCACGGTATGCCTTCTCGATGGCGCAGAGACACATACCGTTCTCGCCATAGCACGTAAACACACAGTTGCGCCCGTCGACAATCGATGTCACCAAGTCGCCTTCCTCGTCGACGTAGCCCACGCCCTGTTCCTCAATCACGCGTTTGGCAGCCGGCAGCAGGTCGTCCCACACCTCGGGCAGTATTTCCTTTATCTTGGCATATTCCTCTTTGGTGATAGGAGCGCCGGCATCGCCTTCGATACAGCATTCGCCGAGGCATTTGTCGAGATCGCAGCAGAAAAACTGTTCGATAAGGTCGAGGCTGACCAGTGCATTTCCGATTTGCAGCATAGTGACTTCTTCTTCTTTTTTCATTTCAGTGTGCGAAATTACTCGTTTTGTGCCGGATATGCAAGTGTGGCGGTGAAATGTGTTTTTAAACATAAAAAAAATTTATACATAACGGAAAAATTTCCATAATTTTACGACCGCAAAAACTAAACTATTTTTTAAAGCCCTTTTTTGTAGATATTATGTTCTTAACCATTGTTATTGTAGCCGTATTTCTGATTGGTTACGGCTGTATCGCTCTTGAGAGCGGACTTAAAATCAACAAGACTGCGACCGCCTTGTTGATGTGTGCAATTTGTTGGTCGCTGTATATGATTGGCTGCCCAGACTATGTGGCAGAGTTCCATGCCGATGATTTTGCCCGGTTCTTTTCGGCATTCCATCTTGACGACTCCGATGTTGCCGCGCGCCAGTTTGTGACGCAGGGCGTGCTGCTTGAGCATCTCGGCGATGCATGTGAGATTCTGTTCTTCTTGATGGGAGCGATGACCATTGTCGAGACTGTCGACACCAACGGTGGCTTTGTTTTTGTGCGCGACCGTCTGCGCACCCGTAGCAAGCGTTCGCTGTTGTGGCGCATCGTGCTGATCACGTTTATTCTCTCTGCCGTGCTCGACAACCTGACCACGAGCATCGTGATGATTATGGTGCTCCGCAAGCTCGTGCAGGAACGCAACGACAGGCTTATCTATGCCTCGCTTATCATCCTTGCCGCCAACAGCGGCGGTGCGTTCTCTCCGATTGGCGACGTAACGACCATTATGCTCTGGATCAAGGGCAACATCACGTCGATAGGTGTGATTAAGGAAGTGTTACTGCCGTCGCTTGTCTCGATTGCCTTGCCTACGTTCCTGTTGCAGTTCAAGCTCAAGGGGCAGTTGGCTGTGGTGGAGGATAATGTAGATTTCACAAAATCGGCACTCAGTCATGGTGAACGGGTGGCGGTGTTTGTTGTCGGTGTGGGCGGCTTGATGTTTGTGCCGTTCTTCCGCTCCATCACTGGTTTGCCTCCGTTTATGGGCATCCTCTTCGTGCTTGGCTTGCTTTGGGCGATGACCGAGATATTCCTGCGCCACGAACACGAGTTGGAAGGCTCGTTCACTGAGCGCGTGTCTACAATTCTTCATAAAATCGATTTGTCGACCATCCTGTTTTTCCTCGGCATTCTGATGGCTGTGGCTGTGCTGAGCGAGGTGGGTGTGCTTACAAGTTTCGGACAGTGGCTTGAACACGCCACCAACGGCAATGCTTATTTCGTGACAGGTGCCATTGGCGTGGTGTCGTCGATTGTCGACAATGTGCCGCTTGTGGCTGGATGCATGGGTATGTACAACGTTATCCCTGCCGCTGCCGTGACAAGCCCCGACATGATGATGTTTGTACAGGACGGTCAGTTCTGGCAGTTGCTTGCCTACTGTGCCGGAGTGGGTGGCAGCATGCTCATTATCGGCAGCGCTGCAGGCGTTGTGGTGATGGGACTTGAGAAAATCACATTCGGCTGGTACTTACGCCACATTTCGTTTGTGTGTCTGCTCGGTTATCTGGCAGGTATCCTGATCTACTGGCTTGAGCGGACGTTTATCTTCTGCTGATTTAAAGTTGATTGATATGTATGTACGACGGCGGGACATCGTGAGATGTCCCGCCGTCTGTGCTTGATGGTTGTGTGCGCCACTACGGAAAGCAACCGCGCCACCACAGTCGTTTGCTGCGGTGGCGCGGTGCGTGTTGTTATGTTTGATATTCTCTACGGTTCAGTCTATTTGAAGGTGAATGTAGGGAAGTGGGTGGCGTCGGTTACTATTAAGCCTTGCAAATTGTCGTAGCACATGCACGCGAATTGGTTGCGTGCGCCGCTGAACAGATTCAATTCTGTTACCTTTGCGCCGTCGAATGTCACGTTGTCAACGTTGATTGTAAGGTTCTTAAACTGCATTGCGGTGTTGACTTCCGCTGCTGTTGAAGTGTAGTCCTCGAATAGGAAGAAACCAACCCATTGTCCCGTTGCGTCTGTAGGATAGGTGTATGAGCAATCCTTTACGTTGATAGTGAATTTGGTGTTTGTCTTGTTGCTGATGCGCACAGCCTCGCTTGTTTTTGCCAAGTCGAAAGTGTTGTTTTCAATGTTCAGCACTCCGCCTTCAGCCATTCCGAACACCGACATTGCGTTGTTTGTGAAATTGGCAAATTTGCAGTTCTTTACCGTTATGTTCTTTGAAACAACGTTGCGTAGGTTGATTTCAAGAGGATTGTAGCCGTCGGTGGCGCCGGTGTAGTCGAGTCCGTCGACAACAACATCGCCTGCCGTTTCAACAATTACGCGGGCATTTGATGACGCTTTTGGGAAAGAGCCTGCTAATTTCACGTTTCTCAGCGTTACGCCCTCTTCTGCCTTTGCGCTCAGTTGGGAGGCGTCGACTGTTCCGTTTTCAACGGCAACGCTGTGGGCGTTGAGCGCGATGTTGCTGTCCATTGTCTCGCCGTTGAGGTCAACGATCACGTCTTTTTTGCTCAAGTCTGTGCCTGAAGCCAAAAGGTCTTTGAGTTGGCTTACGCCTTTTGCGTTGAGCACCTCATAGTTGTTGTCTGGGTCGTTGAATCCTGGGGCGATTACAACGTTGAAGTCGGCAGTGTTGGTGAGCAACGAGCCGTAGATGTTTGTGCGGTAGTTGCGTTGCACAGGCACGTTGGTGAACGTGCGGTTTGTCAGCGTGTAGTCAAACGCGATGTCGACAGTTTCTTTGTCCTTCGGCACGAGCACGTACGACATCGACAGATATTTGTAATCCTTGCTGTTTATTGAAAATTTAGAGTCCTCTGTAGGAATCGGTTTCTTTACGAATGTCGCAGTGACAGGGTCGCTGACCTCTTCTGAGAGAAGGTTGAGCGTCTTGTATGTTGCCACTCCGATGGTCGACTCTGAAACGGTGTAGCCGGCAGCTGCCGCTGCGTCAAAGTCGTCTGTTCCGATGTTGATCTGTGCGAACGGACGGCGGAGTTCCTGCGAAATGCTTATGTTGCCGTTAACCTTCAGCGCTTTCTTCTGACCGAAGAATGCGTCAAGATTGTCGGTGTTGTTTTCGGCATTGGCGTAGTTGACGGTTACAGTCTGGTTTTCAGAGTTGAACGTGTAAACGTTGTCGCCAGGAGCGTCGGCCCAGAATACGAAGTCGTATTCCTTGCCTGTGGTCAGCTGCAAGGAGATGGTGGTTTGCAGACCTGTCATTGTGGCTGTGCCCTCGAGTTGTCCCTTAGTGCCGTCGGCTTTTTTGCAGACTGCAAGTCTTGTCGTAGTGCCTTTTTCATAGACGGCATAGTGCAGCTCGGTGGCTTTTGTGCCGTCGGCAAATGCACGGGTGCCCATGTCGCCAGGCAGCTGGGCTGTGATTGTCACAGTGCTTTCAGCGCTGGCTTTCAAATCCGAAGTCTGATCATCGGCGCATGATGTTGCCATCAGCATCAATGCCGACATGGCAACGGTTGAAAATAATACCTTTTTCATAGAATAATAATTGATATTAAATTGTTTGTTTCTTTTTTATCTGATTTCAAGATTGTATTCGCCGTCGAATTCCGTTCGGATGCTTACGCCTCCCGAAGCCTTCGACAAGAGGAAATTGCCGCGCACCACTGGCACGTTGCCGGAGCACGTCGCTGAGAAACTTGACGATGTCGTGGAAGATGAATTTGAACTTTGCCAACGGTCGCTCCATTTCAACCTCTATGCGGTTTACGGCGGTCGACCGTGTGGAGTTTGCCGTCAGCTCCGGATTGTCGTACACTTCTGCTTCCTTCTCTCAGCGGAATGCGTCGCGGCGATCGGTTGAGCCTGTGTGGTTTGACGGTCGGCGAGGATTATTTCCTCGAAGTTTGACGTGTTGTAATAGAGGTCGGCTTTCGTGCCGTGGACCACGTAGTCTACCCACACAAGAAAGCGGTATTAGCCAAGGCGAAGGTTGCGCCACAGCAGGCGCAACCCTTTTATCTTGATTACAAGTCGCAGATTAATAAACCTGTGTTCCGTCAACAAATACTTGGCTATGTTTCTCTGTCTTGTCTTTCTTCACATTCCAGAGGCTGTTGCCGCTCTTTGAGCCAGTGCCGAAGCCTGTCGCCGTGCAGTTGTTGATGTTAATAACATATGTGCCTGGAATAAGCGAGCTGTCAACTTCGATGGCTGCCTTGCCATCAACTGGCGCAGAAGCAATAAACTCGCAGTTGTTGAACGTAGCGTTCTGACCTATCACGGCACCTTCATTATAAATCAGAACACACCTGCCGGCGCTCTCAAACTTGCAGCTGTTGAAAGTGATATTCTTTGAGCCATAAGTCCAAATGTTGTAGAAGTCGCTTGATGTCTGCTTGAACGTACAACTGTTGTATACAGCCTCCTCAGCATAAGAGAATGGCGTGCCTTCGATCACGCAACCCGTATAGGTCACAGATTTAGCACTCTGAATGCCAGTATAGTTCGCGTTAGGCGATTTCACTGTCACGCCAGAGAAGCCGATTGTCTTGCCGGTGTAACCGATAGCTTGAGGAATGGAGATAACCGTTGTTTCGTCGCCCGAGAAAGTGACACCTTCAGCAACGGTTGCAGGAAGCGTATAAGTGGTGCTCTCCTTCAATTTAATCACGGCGTTCGGAGTCTGAGCGGCTGTTGCCAATTCGGTCTGTGTTGAAGCCGTGATTACATTGTGATTATAGTCTGGGTCGTTGAATTCCGGAGCGATTACAACGTTGAAGTCGGCTGTGTTGGTGAGCAACGAGCCGTAGATGTTTGTGCGGTAGTTGCGTTGCACAGGCACGTTGGTGAACGTGCGGTTTGTCAGCGTGTAGTCAAACGCGATGTCGACAGTTTCTTTGTCCTTCGGCACGAGCACGTACGACATCGACAGATATTTGTAATCCTTGCTGTTTATTGAAAATTTAGAGTCCTCTGTAGGAATCGGTTTCTTTACGAATGTCGCAGTGACAGGGTCGCTGACCTCTTCTGAGAGAAGGTTGAGCGTCTTGTATGTTGCCACTCCGATGGTCGACTCTGAAACGGTGTAGCCGGCAGCTGCCGCTGCGTCAAAGTCGTCTGTTCCGATGTTGATCTGTGCGAACGGACGGCGGAGTTCCTGCGAAATGCTTATGTTGCCGTTAACCTTCAGCGCTTTCTTCTGACCGAAGAATGCGTCAAGATTGTCGGTGTTGTTTTCGGCATTGGCGTAGTTGACGGTTACAGTCTGGTTTTCAGAGTTGAACGTGTAAACGTTGTCGCCAGGAGCGTCGGCCCAGAATACGAAGTCGTATTCCTTGCCTGTGGTCAGCTGCAAGGAGATGGTGGTTTGCAGACCTGTCATTGTGGCTGTGCCCTCGAGTTGTCCCTTAGTGCCGTCGGCTTTTTTGCAGACTGCAAGTCTTGTCGTAGTGCCTTTTTCATAGACGGCATAGTGCAGCTCGGTGGCTTTTGTGCCGTCGGCAAATGCACGGGTGCCCATGTCGCCAGGCAGCTGGGCTGTGATTGTCACAGTGCTTTCAGCGCTGGCTTTCAAATCCGAAGTCTGATCATCGGCGCATGATGTTGCCATCAGCATCAATGCCGACATGGCAACGGTTGAAAATAATACCTTTTTCATAGAATAATAATTGATATTAAATTGTTTGTTTCTTTTTTATCTGATTTCAAGATTGTATTCGCCGTCGAATTCCGTTCGGATGCTTACGCCTCCCGAAGCTTTCGACGAGAGGAAATTGCCGCGCACCACGGTGAGCTTGTTGCGCACCACTGGCACATCGATTGGCAGCGTGCTCGACAGCAGCGTTCCGTCGGTGTCGTAAACCTCCACCGAAACAGGCACCGTCGACTCTCCGCCGTTGACAAACACATAGTCGAATCCAAGTTCCACCTCCGTGTCGCTAAGCCGCTGCATCGTGCTGTCGAACGCGACGCCTGTCCAGGAGTCGGCTGGCTTGTTGGTAAACATATTGAATGAGCACGGCATGAAGCCTTGATAGCGGAACACTACGCGGAAGTCGTTTGTGTTGATGTTCTTGATGTCGGCTTTGGGGTCGGCCTTTGGGTCGGCAGACTCTGGCGACACTCCTTGCTGTGCCTTCATTTCCGCTTCTTTCTGGCGGATGGCACGTTGCTGGAGCACGTAGCTGAGAAACTTGACGATGTCGTGGGAGATGAATTTGAACTTTGCCAACGGTCGTTCCATTTCAACCACTACGCGGTTTACGGCGGTCGACCGGGTGGTGCTTGATGTCAACTCCGGGTTGTCGTACACCTCTGCTTCTTTCTCTCCGCGGAATGCGTCGCGGCGGTCGGTTGAGCCTGTATGGTTCTGACGGTCGGCGAGGATTATCTCCTCGAAGTTTGACGTGTTGTAATAGAGGTCGGTTTTCGTGCCGTGGACCACATAGTCTGCCCACACGAGGAAGCGGTATTTGCCAGGGCGAAGGTTGAGCCGCAGGGTGTGGTTCATATTTTCAAGGTCGCTGTTGCAGACCACGATGGTGGTGTCCGACAGTCGGTTGCCATCGTTGCCGTCGATGCGGTAGGCGTTGACGGTGTAGCGTATGTCGTAGGTGATTTCTGTCTGTGTCTTCGTTCCCGACGGGCTGGCTTCGGTGGAGGCGCGCGAATAGTCAATGGTCTGATAGAAGCCCATGTCGATGGCGTTGGTGAAGTCGAGCACAAGTTCATACGGGCGTCGCTCCGGCATGTCAGGAAACTCGTGCACGTCGCATGCCGAGAAGCCCAAAATGGCGAACAGGCTCAAAATGCAATATGTCAGGGCTGATCGTTTCATCTTCTCTTGCGTTTAAGGTCGAAACGATAGATAAACGTCACTGCGGCATTGTCCACTCCGAAGAATGTGCGGCTTGTGGTGCTGACCATCGCGCCGTTGACTTCGTTGTGGAATGTGTCGTACTTCAGTCTGTAGCATCCGGCGCCGGCGGTGAGCTCCATCATCCAGTGCTTGCTCTTGCCGAGCGGTGTGCGCCAGCCTAAACTCAGGCCTCCGCCAAGTGCCGGGGTGTTGCCGTTATGGTCTTGATAGCGCCATTCCGACGATGATAGGGCATAGTTGTACTGTGCCACGCCGAAATGTGCGCCCACAAACCATTTGGGAGCAAACCACCAGCGCACTTCGGACTGGAAGGCGAGTGTGCGCAGTTTGCGTGTGCGCGTAAAGTAGTTGAGTGCCGAGTAGTAGACGGGCAGCGTCACGCTCCAATACTTGTTGATGTCCACTTCCACGGCTATGTTGGAGATGAGCATAGCCCATCCTACGGCATTTGTTTTCAGGTAAAGTCCGCGTGTCCATTCTCCGTTGTCTCCAGGCTTCGCGTCGGGGATGTCAACCGTTGGCATGCTGATTCCCGACGGGTCGTAGTCTGCCGTCGGCAACGCGATTTCTCCGTCGGGTACAGATTCGGTTGTCGTAATCTGTGCCTTCGCGCTCCGCATCGAAGGAAACACGTTGCGGTTCAGTGTCTTGTATGCCTTCTGCCGTTGAATCTCGAAGGCGCGGCGGTCTGCCCATCGTCCGGGAAGATACTCGATTACGGTGGAGTCGGAGTGCAGCACGCGGTCAATCTCGTTGTAGCCAGGCTCTTGCGATGTGCGGATTTCTGCTTTCAGCATGTCCCATGGAATCGTCGCCGGCAGGCGCACCACCAGCGAGTCGGCAATGTCAATGCGCGAACGGATGTATTGCTCCAACGCGTTGGCACGGGTTTCGCCAAGCTGCTTGTTTTTTACAGCAGGTCCTTCGGGCGAGGCATAGCCACTGATTGTTAGCCTCTCAATGCGCACATTGGGATGGCTGTTTACGTATTGGATTGTTTTTTCGAGATTTGCGAGTTGACGGGCATTGTCGCTATACGCAGTGTCAACATTGCACTTCCCCACTTGGAAGTCAATGTCGATTTCTGTGATGTTGGTATGTGCGTTTGGGATTAAAAACATACCAAAGAGAAGCATTAATATGCCTACTCGCTTATTCATTTGGGTCGCTATTAGATTTTTTGTAAATCGGGTACTAAGGTAGAATATTTGTTTTAAAAAAACAACAAGGCGTTATAATTTACAAGGTTAATATTTGTTAAACATAGCAGCTCGTTGGGGTCAGTAGATTTTTAGTGGGGATAAATTTTAGGCATCCAAATGTTATGCCGAACTTTGCGGTATGG
>OGES01000554.1_pt1 | contig 36380 bp, 43 predicted proteins | sample 1570711 | NCBI WGS metagenome assembly OGES01 (sample SAMEA2582133, study PRJEB24529) | metagenome | biome: Human gut stool | place: China | collected 2011 | reverse complement strand
TGCATGGCATCCCGGCAATCGGAATCCGGGTTGCCGATCCCCAAAATCCGGAAGACTATGTGGAACTGGACGTGCTGACCGGCAGAACATTTGATTTAGACATGCTGCATTACGTACCGGAGATTGCGGAAAACTGGCAGGCACAGCAGATGATTGCATCCCTGATACATGAAATGCCTGATGCAGAGATTGAAGGGAAGATTCCTGACAGTATTCAGAAGAAGATCGACTGGCTGGAGTCCAGAGACAAGCGTGCAGATGAACTGCAGAAAATCACCGATAAACTGGAAAAAGGAGTTGTGGAGGTATTCCAGAGTGACCGCTACAAACAGTTCCTTGATACGATGGCAAAATTTCCAAGGTATTCTGTAAACAATTCTCTTCTGATCATGATGCAGAAACCAGATGCACAGCTGTGCCAGAGTTTTACCGGTTGGAAGCAGATGGGACGCTATGTCAAAAAAGGAGAAAAGGGAATCAGTATTCTTGCACCGGCACCATATAAGATCATGAAAGAACAGACAAAACTGGATGATAAGGGACGACCAGTATTTGATGCGAATGGTGACCCGATAAAGGAAAAAGTGGAAGTTACGATCAAAGCGTTTAAGGTGGTTAAGACATTTGATCTGTCTCAGACAGAAGGAAAAGAACTGCCAACGATTGGACCGTCTGAGCTGTCAGGAAGCATTGAAGAATATCCAAAATTCTTACAGGCATTAACGGAAATCAGTCCAGTACCAGTAACGTTTGAAGCGGTTGATGGAGGCGCAAAGGGTTATTACCACCTGGAAGATAAGAAAATTGTAGTTCAGGATGGCATGAGTGAGGTGCAGACCATAAAGACACTGCTTCATGAAATGGCACACCAGAAACTGCATGATAAGGATAACGTGCCGGAGTCACAGGATATTACAAGGAATGGAAAAGAAGTTGAGGCTGAAAGTGTGGCATATGTTGTATGCCAGCATTACGGAATCAATACTTCTGACTATTCCTTTTCTTATGTTGCAGGATGGTCAGAGGGAAAAGAAACACCGGAATTGAAAGCATCCCTTGATAAGATCCGGCAGACAGCGTCAGAGTTCATCTGTCAGATTGATCAGAAAATGGAACTTTATAAAGAAGATAAAGAACAGGTACAGGGTCTGGCAAGCAAGATTATCGAGAGGGCAAAAGAATTAGGATTTGTTCCGGTTACACCTGAATGTCAGGAGCGGGCTCCAAATCCAGAATTACAGGGGATCGTTAACAAAGCACTGGAAGATCTTGATAAGAAGAGAACCCGGACAAAAGGGTCTGTGAAATCGAAATTGAAAGCCAATGCAGAGAAGTCAGAACAGGCACCAAAGAAAAGAAGGACATCAAAAGCGAAGGAGGAACGGGCATGAATCAGAAAGAATTCAATGAGGTGATCGTCCGGCAAACAGATCACTGTAAATCCATGCTGATGACAAAGGGATCAGAATATGCTCCTAAAGCGGTGAAAAATGCTGCCGTGGACAGACTGGCACATTTTAAGAAAGCAGCGGTGGTAATGAATTCCACGCCGAAAGCAGCTCTTATGGGGATGCTGTCCAAACATCTGATTTCACTGTCAGATATGTGCACGGAGGAAAGACAGTATACGAAAGAACAGTGGGATGAGAAAATCACAGACAGCATTAACTATTTTTTGATTCTCCGGGCAATCGTAGAGGAGGAACTGAGTGAAGAAAATTGAAGTAAAAATCTTAAATCCGGAATCGATTGATCAGGCAGAAAAGATGATGGTCTGCGCGGCAAGGCTGACACAGAGAGGACATCAGATTTCCTGCCTGAGTGATTTTATGGATCTTTATGAAAAAACCTACCAGAGATCTACTGTAGCAAATCTTGTAAAGCTGCCGCATCCGACCATTCAGAAATTTGGAATCATCAATGTGGTGATCGTTGGAGCATCCAGAAGATTCCTGGCACAGATCACCAGGCACCAGAACGAAGTGAAATATATGTCAGCAAGTCTGCAATATAGTGATTATTCAGGGGTGGAGGATTTTGTGATTCCCTATGATCTGATTGGGACAGGTCAGGAGAAAGAATATTTAAAACAATGCAGTATGGCAATGAAAAATTACCAGAAGATGATTGCCAGCGGAGTGGATAATGATTCAGCCGGATACTGCGCACCGCAGGGAATGAGAAATATTCTTCTGATCAGTGCAACACCGTATCAGTGGAAACACATGATCCGACAGAGAACATGCAGGAGAAACACCAAGGAAACCAGATATGTGATGCTGAAAATCTGGGAAGAACTTTTGAAGCAGAACAGAGAGCTGTTTTCTGATTGTGGTCCATTCTGTATGAATGGTGGCTGTGAGGAAGGAAAGATGACCTGTGGTAAAAGTATTCCGAATATGATGTCACCGACAGATATTATCCGGACAGACTTTCCAAAAGTATGTGATATGGGATTGAGGGAAGGAGCGTCAGATGAAGATACGGTTGCTTGATTATGGTGGCAGATGCCCGGAAAGAGCTCATGCGAATGATGCTGGGGCTGATGTATTCAGTCCCAAGGATGCAGTGATCCGGCCGGGAGAGATTTGCAAGATGCCTCTGGGATTTGGACTTTTGGTTCCTGATGGATATGCGGGTTTTGTATTTCCTAAAAGCGGATTAAGCGCTCAGGGAATTGTGTGTGAACTGCCTCCCATTGATTCTGGTTATACAGGAGAGGTTCATGCAATCATTTCAAATGTAGGGAATACAGCATATAAAATCAAAGCGGATGATAAGATCGGACAGCTTATGATTCTGCCGATTGTGATACCGGATTTTACTTATGAATCATGGAAAGAACGCGGAACTGGAGCATTTGGTTCCACAGGGAGATAAGGAGAAAGAAAATGTCATATAAGTTAGTGATCGCTGAGAAGCCTTCTGTAGCACAGTCTATTGCAAAGGTGATTGGAGCAGATAAAAGAGAGGATGGATACCTGGAAGGAAATGGGTATCTGGTCAGCTGGTGCGTGGGCCATCTGGTAGAACTTGCACCGCCAGAGGCTTATGATGAGAAGTATGAAAAATGGAGATATTCAGATCTGCCGATTCTGCCGTCGGAGTGGAAGTATCAAATTTCAGATGCAACCAGAAAGCAGTTCGGTATCTTGAAAAAATTGATGGAAAGAGAGGATGTCACAGGATTAGTGGAAGCCACTGATGCAGGACGTGAAGGAGAACTGATCTTCCGTCTTGTATATCATCAGGCAAAATGCAAAAAGCCATTCGAGCGTTTATGGATTTCTTCAATGGAAGATCAGGCGATTTCGGATGGCTTTTCTAATCTGCAAAACGGAAAGAAATATAATGATCTTTATCGAGCGGCTTTATGCAGGGAGCGTGCGGATTGGAGCGTTGGAATGAATGCAACCAGATTATTTTCAACTTTGTATGGACAGACATTGAATGTGGGAAGAGTCATGACACCGACACTTGCCATGATCGTTCAGAGGGAGGCAGAGATTGAAAGTTTCAAGCCAGAGCCGATCTACAGACTTTCCATCAGCTGTGGTGGGATCACCGCGGTATCGGATCGTTTTGAAAAGAAAGAAGATGCAGAAAACGTTCTTAAAGTGTTGGAAGAACAGAAAACCGCACAGGTTATAAAAATTGATCCGGCAGACAAGCAGGAAAAGGCACCGCAACTCTATAGCCTTACTGCACTGCAGAGAGATGCCAACCGTTTTCTGGGATTCACGGCACAGCAGACACTTGATTATACGCAGAGCCTTTATGAAAAGAAACTGGTGACCTATCCCAGAACGGACAGTCATTTTCTTACAGAAGATATGGAAAATATGATTCCTGATCTCGCAAGAAAAATGGCGTCGAAATTTGGATACACCAAGAATATATCGGTTTATCCCAAACAGGTAATCAACAACAGCAAGGTCAGTGATCATCATGCAATTATTCCTACTGTGAACGTAGCAGATACAGAATTTGGGAAACTACCATCCGGGGAACAGAAAGTATTGAGCTTGATCACAGCCAGACTGTTATCTGCTCTTGGCGAGTCCGCAGTAAGAAGTGAGGTCGATGTAGAATTTACCTGTGCAGACACTGTGTTCAAGGCAAAGACAAAGAACCTTACCAAAAAGGGATGGAGAGAAATTCAGGATTGGATCATGGGAAGCAGCATGGGTTCCGAAAATGAGAAGGAAGAAAAAAGTGGGAATGCTAATATGCTGGCGTGTATCGCAATGCTGACAAATGGAAAATCGTATCCGTTACAGAATCCAAAGATGGAGGAAGGAAAGACCTCGCCTAAGAAACATTTTACAGAGGACAGTTTATTATCGGCAATGGAGAGAGCCGGTGCAGATGAGATGCCGGATGAAGCAGAGCGGAAAGGAATCGGAACATCAGCCACAAGAGCGGCAACCATTGAGAAGCTGGTGCGGACTGGCTTTGTGGAAAGAAAAGGAAATAAGAAGACGAAATATCTTTTACCGACCCATAAAGGAGTGGCACTTATCACGGTTATGCCGGAACAGATCCAGTCACCTTCCATGACAGCGGAATGGGAACAGAAACTTCTGGACGTGGAAAAGGGAACATTTCAGGATGCAGAGTTCATGAGAGAGATTGATGGAATGATCACAGAGCTGATCGGTACGTATAAGATCGTTGAAGATGCTGAACTACTCATGCCGCCGTCAGTAGAAAAAATAGGAATCTGTCCATCCTGCGGACAGCATGTGGTGGAGAGACAGAAAGGATATTCCTGTGAAAACAGGCAGTGTAACTTTGTGCTCTGGAAACAGAACCGTTTTTTTGAAGCACTTGGTAAGAAGATGACCAAGCAGACTGCTACAAAACTTCTTTCAGATGGAAGGGTGGCATTGAAGGGATGCAAATCAAAAAAGACCGGAAAAAGCTATGATACAACGGTTGTCATGACGGTTGATGAAACACAGAGGGCAGTGTTCACACTGGATTTTGAGAAGAAATGATAGAGAGATCGAAAAGAATAGAATTGAGAGTGACGTCAGAAGAACTCAAGCAGATTCGTGAGCGTATGCAGGAGACTGGTATTTCCAGTCTTACTGCATATATGATCCGAATGGCAATTCACGGATATGTGCTTAAGATGGATCTTTCTGATTTAAAAGAGCTGCTTCGGCTTATGCAGATAGCGGGAAACAACCTAAACCAGTATGCGAAGAAAGCCAATGAGACAGGCAGTATTTATCATGAGGATATTGAAGAACTGAGAACAGCTCAGAAAGAAATTTTGCAGGAACTGAGAAAGGTGCTGGAAAAATTGACAGCGATTATGTAAGGCAGGTGAGGAGATGGCGGCAACAAAGCTGATAGCAATGCATCAGAACAAAGGTCGGAGTGTCATGCAGTGTCTGAAAGACAGAACGGATTATGCAATGAATGGAGAGAAAACAGAAGATGGAAAATATATCTCATCTTACCAGTGCAATCCGGAACTTGTTGACCTGGAATTTGCTCAGGCAAAAAAAGAATATCTGCATAAAACCTGGCGGCAGCCAAAGGGGGATGTCATTGCATATCAGATCCGCCAGTCCTTCAAGCCGGGAGAGATCACACCGGAAGAAGCAAATCAAGTTGGGTATGAAACGGGAATGAGATTCACAAAAGGAAAGCACGCTTTTATCGTTGCAACTCATGTGGACAGAGCTCATATTCATAATCATATCATTTTCAATTCTACCAATCTGGATTGTGATCGGAAGTTTCGTGACTTCTGGTTTTCCGGGATCGCATTGCAGAGACTCAGTGACATTATCTGTCTGGAACATGGACTGTCTGTTATTCAGAAAGCAAAACCGAGCGGGAGACAAAAGCGAACCAAGTACCCGGATCGTGTGAGCATGAGGGATATCATCCGGGAAGATATTCTGAAATGCCTGGATCAGAAGCCGGCAGACTTTGAAGAAATGCTGAAATTTTTACAGGCGGAGGGATATAAGATCAAGTGCGGAAAGCATACTGCAATCTGTGGGAAAGAACAGAAACGCTTTATCCGATTCCGCTCTTTAGGAGAAGATTTCACGGAAGATAACCTGATAAAAGTGATTGCCGGGAAGAAGAAACCTCCTGAAAGAAATGAAAAATTACCGGTCAAGAGAGAAGAAAAAACTGAAAAACGTAAGTTTGATCTGGTGGTTGATATTCAGGAAAAGATGGCTCAGGGAAAGAACGGAGGATATGTCCGGTGGGCGAAGAAATATAATGTGAAACAGTTTGCGGAATCCATTCTGTTCCTGCAGCAACATGATATTCATGATAAACAAACCTTGGATGCGCTGGTGACCGAAAGCTCTGCACGGTATCATGAGCTTATGAAAACGATCAAAGATGCTGAGGAAAAGATGGAAACTAATAAGGCAATCAAGACGCATATTATCAATTATTCCAAGACCAGGGAAACATATATCGCTTACCGAAAATCAGGTTACAGTAAGAAATTTCTTGAAGCGCATCGGGATGAAATTACTCTTTACAGAGCTGCCAAGGAAGCCTTTTCCAAACTTCCGGAAGGTAAGATTCCCAAGGTGAAGAATCTGAATGATGAATTTACAAGACTGCTTTCTGAAAAAAAGGCGGCTTACAATGAGTATAAAAAAATAAAAAAAGAAATGCGGGATTATCAGATCGCGAAGCAGAATGTGGAATCCTTTTATGCTGCTCAGCAGAGCTGGGACGCAGAGGAAGATCTGAAAAAGAAACGACAGCAGCAGAGATAAGTATTAGGGCAATCATCAAAATGAAAATTGGTGATTGCCCGCTTTTTTTATTTCTGGAAGAACCGGAATAAATTAGCATTCACAAAGTGAAGGCGCAGCTTGGCATCGAAGATGTCATTCTAAGGGGATTGGGGATGTGCCTCCAACAAGCAAAATGCGCTCGTGTACGTACGAGGGCACTGCTTGCTAACTTGCACTTAATTATAAAATTTATATTTAAATAATAAACTATATTCCTAAAATCTTGACAATATACAATAAATATTGTTAAAATATAACTAGATTAATATGAGCTTATTCTAGTGAAGGAGAGGGAGTATATGGCAACGGTACAAGAAAAAACAGATCGTTTTAAAAGAGTTGCAGAAAACCGAACTAATAAAATAATAGATCAAATCAGGTTGCTTGGGAACTGTGCGAATCGTTCTAATTATGAATACAGCGAAGAGGATGTAAAGAAGATTTTTTCTGCCATTGAATCAGAATTGAAGGAGACAAAATCGAAATATCAGATGAAATCTCAGAATAAAAAATTTGAATTGTAGAAAAATAGCGTAGAGGAAGGAGTGCTTTGAATGATTAATTATTGGTGGGTTACGCGTCCTAAAAGAAAATTGAATTCAATTCCTGAAATATTGGCTGTCTTTTCAACAGTATCACTTGACGTACAGTGGCAGGGAAGCATTAATTTACATAGAAAGTTTGAAGATGGTTTGGAAGAGGCTGGATTAAAACGAGTTGGGGAAAGAAGGGATGCAAGAGGTAGTGGTGGAAGAACATATTATGCATGGTTGTCATCTCTTGGTTTAGTATTTACACAAGAGAGCACGAATAAGTCATATTTGACTTTAGCTGGTGAAGCTATTATGCAGGGACGGTCACCAGTTGAAATATTGAAAAATCAGGTTTTAAAGTATCAGTTTCCTTCTCCATTTTCTTTATCTGCACAGTCTTCTAAGACTCGAGTTAATGAGAGATTTAGAATACGTCCATTTCGTTTTTTGTTAAAACTTCTCAGGGATGATCGTATACAATACCTTACTAATGAAGAAATAGCTAAGGTAATAATTGTTGAAGCAGAAAATGAATCGGAACAATGTTATGAGTATATTGTAAACAGAATTCTCAGATATCGAGAATATGGTGACGAAATTTTAGATGAAGACTTTTTTATAAAGTATGCTCCTAGCTCAGGAAAAGTTAATCCAGAACATCCATATAGTCATTTAGCAGATACAGCGAATACCCTTGTTAATTGGCTGGATTATACACAGCTTATTTACCGGGAAGAAGGTGGTGTAGTTAAACTTCTTGATGATAAGAAAGAAGAAATTGATTACATTTTGGCAAATAGACCACCATTTATAGATCGCCCAGAAGAACAAGAGTATTTTCAGCGTAAATATGGACTTGATCCGTGGCATCAAAAAGATACACGAAACTTAGCAAATACAAAAACAATAACAACCAGAATGATTGATATGCAAAGGATAAGACAAGCATTTATTACATATTCAATCCATCGGCCGATAAAAACAATAACAAATGAAATTGTGGATTACGTTGTAAATGTTACAGGCGCTGATGGTAAGCTGGTTGAAAATACTTTGCTTGAAACTTATCCGAATGGTGCAATAAGTGGATTTATGACAGAATATTTTGAAATGGCTTTTAAAGGTACAGAAGAAGCTGTGCAATTTGAAATGGCAACGACAGAATTGTTCCGTGAAGTATTCGGATTTACAGCAACGCATCTTGGACAAACAGGAAGTAAGTCAGCACCAGATGTTTTATTATTGTCAAATGATGAAGGGTATCAGGCCATAATTGATAATAAAGCATATAGTAAATATTCAATTTCAGGTGATCATCACAACCGCATGGTTCATAACTATATCGAAAATATTTCAAAGTATAGCGAGTATTCACAGCCGATTGGCTTTTTTACATATATAGCCGGTGGTTTTGGAAATCAAATTGATCGCCAAATACAAAGTATTGTTGCAGAATCAGGTGTTCACGGATCAGGTATGACTGTGTCCAATATGATTAAATTGGTTGAAAAGCAAAATGAAAAAAATTTAACACACAAGGACATTCGGAATATTTTTTCAGTTGACAGGCAAATAGTATTATCGGATATTGAGGTTATTTAACTTAGGAGGAAGCTATGGCAGTATGGAGATTTCCATCAAATGATTATGGGGAAAATAAGGGAATAAATGATTCTGGTGTTTCTATGTTCAGGGGTACACCCTTAAAGTCGTTGGCTCGTGAGATATGCCAGAATTCTTTGGATGCAGCTACGGGAAGTAAAACGATAGTTGAATTTAATATGTTTAGTATTCCTACGAGCCAAGTGCCAGGAAGGGATGACTTGTTGGATACGTTTGAAAGGTGTCTTTCTTTCTGGAGCAGTCAGAAGGCATTAACGACAAAAGAATTTTTTACTAATGCGATAACAAAGATTTCAGAAGATACCTGTGATTTCCTTAGAATTAGTGATTTTAATACGACAGGATTGCTTGGATCAAGAGAAGAAATAAATACAGATTGGACTAATTTGACAAAATCTTCAGGAGCCTCTGATAAAAAAGGCACAGCCGGTGGTTCGTATGGTATCGGTAAATTTGCACCATTTGCATGCTCAGATTTTTCAACGGTATTTTATAGTACATATGATATCAATGAAGAACGGGCATCACAGGGCGTTTCAAGATTGGTAACATTTACAAGAGGTGACGGGCAGAACACACAGGGAACCGGCTATTATGGAAATGAACGAAATACGCCAGTTTATGAAGAAATGCAGTTAGATCCAGTATTTCGAAGAGATGATAAAAATTATGGTACAGATATATATATTGCTGGCTATAAATATGGAGGAGATAATTGGAAGAAAGAGATTATAGTTTCAATTTTAGATGGATTTCTGGGTGCACTATGGCATGAAAAACTTGAAGTAAACGTAGGGGAAATACATATTTGCAAAGCAGAACTTGGCCATATTATGGAGATTTATCATGATGATTTGACAAGCTATACAGATAAATATTATGAGGTTTTGGTATCGAGAGATACTGTATGGTACAAGGAAAATTTTCTGGGTATGGGAGAACTACAGCTAGGATTGCTGTTAGGTGATCAAGAATCTCCAAATCGAATTTGCATGATTCGGCAAACTGGTATGAAGATTATGGATAAAGACAGACTTCCGGGACATGTGCCTTTTACAGGGGTAATGTTTATTAATGGAAACCAGATTAATGAACGCTTGCGCCTTATTGAGAATCCAGAACATACAAAATGGGAACCGGAAAGATCAAAAAATCCAACTCAAGAACGGCAACTTCTAAAAGCATTAAACGATTTTATTAAATCTAAAATTGAGGAATTAATTAGTTCTGAGGCAGGCGAATCAATAGATGCAGTAGGCGTTGGTGCATTTATACCAGATGAAACGGATGAATCAGATTCAAAATCAAAAGAAGAGGTAGTAAGTGAAAAGATTTTGGATGTTGAGATCAAAGAGGTAAAAAAGAAAAATATATCAAAGAATACATCTGGTACAGATGAAAACAATGTTAATAAATCGGCGAATGGGCATATGGAAAAAGGTGGAAATGAAGAAGAGTGGTTCCATAATGCAGGAAAAACAGAATATCCTGGTACCATTCCGGGACAGGCAGCTCATCCGGAAAAAGGTGGAAAGGATAAATTGCCAGAAAGAATTACGGTGAGTGCAGAAAAGTTTGTATGCATGTGTATTGATAAGAACGCCGGAAAATATATGATTATGATTGTTCCAAATCAAAGTGGCGAAAACGGGCAAATAGAATTATTCTTATCTGCGGAAACTCAAAGATATGCTGCACCAATAAAAAATGTAACAGTAATAGGTGGTGCTTCAAGTTATAAGAATAATATTATATCTGGTCTGAAATTTGTAAAAGGACAGCCGATTCGAATTAGTCTGGAGCTGGATTACACAGATTATTGTTCAATGGAGGTGGAGATGTATGCAACTTCGAAATAAATATTATCCGTATCCGGTAATTGTTGAAGGTGGAGAATATTACGAAAACAGCAGGTTCTCATCATCTGTAAAACAAGAGATGGAAGGATATAATGTAAAATTAATCATTACAGTAGATTTTAATGATGAATTGTTATTGAAGAAAATTGAAGATGGAGAAGTTACATATGCACATCATATAGAATGTCCACAAACCTGTTACAGACGTGTAGTAAAAACAAAAGAAAAGATAAGCGAAATACTTTTAAAAGATACAGATGTAAACGGAATTGTGCAGGTGTGTTCATTTGTCGTTGCTGAGAAGAACATAGATAAATATACCAATAATTCATTTGCGGCTGATTATAGAGGCTGGAAATTTAATATTGAAAGAGGTTGTATTTTAGCGATAGGCAATCAGTATAATATCAGAATTAACAAAATAAAAGATGACCTGGCAAATACCGCTTCAATATTTTCTATTGTTCCCAATGCAGATCCAACACAGAATAATGCTTTGATTGATTTGGGACAACAAAAAATAGTAATTTCTTTGCCAGAAAAGACTTATCGACAATACTATAATATTCAAGGGTATATAGATATACAGCCAGTAATGCATTCAATGTTGATTGTACCAGCTCTGGTATATACTTTTTCTGAATTAAGAGCCGCAAATGACTTAGAAGAAATGGAATATTATAGATGGTATAGGGCTTTGAAAAAGGCATGTGAGGGAATAGGTGTGAGCCTAAATGAGGATAGTTTAAAGAAAATGGATTCTTTTAAAGTAGCACAACAACTTTTAAATGGTCCGTTAGTTAAAGCTATTGAATATTCTGCAATGGGAGGCGGTATATATGAAGATTAAATATCTTACCGAAGATGATCTGAATGCAGTTAAGAGTAATCTGTCAGGTATATTAATTGATGTGGTTGCAGGCTCAAATAAGACATTGAATGGTTTTTTTGAACGAGATAATCTTATAAAAGATACTTCTTTTGAAATAAATGAGTTTAAACTAGATATGTCTCAGCCGAAAGGAAAAGAGAGTTTAACAGATATAGAAAATATACAGAGAATTTATAATCATATGAAGTTTCTGTCTGATTCACAGGCATCAGATGAAAGAATCTGGGCAGCATATACATTTTCGGAGTTTCTTGAGTATATGAAGTATAGATGGGCGGCTTCTTCTGTATCGGATCTGGAGAATAGATATTTGTTCGGATATTCTATTCAGAGGTCCTTGTTTAGGAATGGAGTTTCGCGGTTATGGTGGATTGGTAGGTTTACTTATGATGAAAAACGATTAGATCCATATGAACTTACAAAGTTTCTTTGCAAAGATCAGGATTATATTGAAAATATTTGCGGAAGAAATATTTTTAATAATCCTGACGTTGGATTTGCTACGATAGCGGCTTTATGTGATGCAGAAAAAGCTGGAATAACAATGGATCGTGAGACTGTAAGAGGTATAAGCAAGTATGTAAACCTATTAGCGGGGACATATTTATTAGATTCTTTGAGCAAGGAAGAAATTTATCAAAAAATACAAAGAAAATTGGGACTATAGCACGGAGGTAACGGTTTTGATTTGTAAAGGGTGTGGAGAAACATATGATGAAGAGATGTTTCCAGTATGTCCGTTTTGTTTAACTGAAAATAAAAAATCAGAAGACAAACCGATAGAAAATAATGAAAATAAGTTTGATGGTAATAGTGACGATATTCAAAGTGATGTTAATATAATTGATAATGATAAAAGCACTTTTAACAAAGAGGAAACTGTTACAGATGAGAAAGATACAAGTGTAAAAGATATTAACATTGTAGATATAGACGTATTAAGTATGCGTTCTAAAAATATTCTTAGACGTAATGGAATATTTAAACTTTCAGAATTGAAATCTTTTTTAGATAAACATGAGCTACGCGATATAAATGGATTAGGAGCTTCATGTGAGCATGAAATAAGTAATGCTCTTAAAATGAATAATGAAAATGCAGGAGAAGAAAAAATTACTTCTGTAAAAATTGAAGACGTATATTCCGATAATAAATATTCAATTTTTGTAAGGTATTGTGCGGAAAATTCAATAAAATATATGAGTGATTTAGATGGATTCGATTTTAATGGGTTGTCAAATATCCGTGGAATAGGAAAAGGAAAGATCGATGATATTATTTCACAGTATGAACAATATGATAGTGGAAATCTGTGGTCCAATAATGATTCAGAATCTAAAGAAAGCAATTCTGAAAGCACAATGTTTAATTTTATAAATGAGCAATTAGCGGATCTTGATATTAGTTTTTTGCTGGGTTTTGGAATAAAAGATAAATCAATAAGAAACCTTACTGAAAAAGGTTATAAGAAAGTACGAGATATAAAGAATATTTCTACAAAAACAATGCGGCAGATTGTTGGGGCGAGAAATCAAGAGAAGTTTGAAAGCGTTGAGAAGCAATTAAGGAAACCATTTTTCGAATTATTTGAAAAATTTCTTTATGAGCAATGTGAAGATGAAGATTTTGGTATCGATATAAAGAAGGCAAGCGGATATACTCTGCAAGAATTAGGAAACGAATATGGAATAACCCGTGAGAGAATAAGGCAAAAAATTATTAAATTTAATTCTAAGATAGATCCGTTCATGATAGCCATTGTTGAGCTTTTTATGTTGCCTAAGAGTTATATCACTGTTCAGGAGTTGTTAGATATTTATGACAATGATGATTTTGACAAAGTTATAATATATTGGTGTAAAAATAGTGATAAATTGGAATATCTTGACTTTGCAGATGTATTTGTATATGTCAAAAATGGGAAAAATGCAGTTGAAAATCAAATAGTGGATTTAGCGGAAGATTTTATCGGTGAAGGAATTGACTTATACGATAACTTGGAAGAACTAGAAGATTTAATGCAAAATAATGGGTTTTCTTATGTTGATGGTTCATCATTTATAAATTTGGTAAAGAAATATGGATATAAAGTATATGGTGATTATATAGTCAAAGGAAAACAATCATATGGATACCTTTGTTCACGCATCGTTGCAGAAAAATTCCCATTGGGAATAAAGCTGTATGGTAGTGATGATCTTGATAAATTACGTAAGTATTCTATGGAAGAGTATGGTGATTTGGGAATTCCTGAAAATGATCGAGCATTTAGTGCTAGATTAGCTAATTATTTGATTTTATCAGGAAAAGGAATGGTCACTGCGGAATCTAATATTCATGTAGAAATGATGGTTCTTGATGAGATAAAAGAATACATAGATAGCGTACCGGAAGGACAAATTAATTATTCTGAACTTTTCTCGTTATTCGAAGGAAAACTTAGAATGCTTAGTAATATTGATAATTATAACTTTTTACATGGGGTACTTAAACTTTACTACGCTGAGGAATATGATTTTTCCAATCGAGATTATCTGAAGAAAAAGGGATCAGGATATAAGTCTGGAAAATTAAGCGCGAGAATTAAAAATTACATTGAGAGTGTTGGGCATCCTGTTCATAAGAATGAAATAAAAAAGAAGATTCCTGGATTAACAGATATTGTTCTTGTAACTACAACTTTATCAGATGCGAACTTGATGCAGTGGGATTATAATTTTTACTACTCAATTTCTATGTTGCAGATAAGCCAAGAAGATAAGGAAGATTTGTGCCATGCAATAAATAATATAATTTGCCAAAATGATGGATATTGTAGCGATCATTTATTGTATGATGAAATCGTAGAATGTAAACCTGAGTTTTTGAAGAATAATAGAATTAAAACAGTGAATAATCTGTTCTTTATATGTCAAAAATTGTTCTCTCAAAAATATGACTTTAGAAGACCACATATCAGCAAACAAGGTTTACTTGAAGAAATATCGGTCAAAAATGTTGCATTACATTTATTGAATTATCCAGAAAAATTATCATTTAATAAATATCAAGAAATTGCAAATAAATTGAAATGGTCTCCTGTTACTACAGGGATGGTGTTTGGAGAAATAGAAAAAGATTATGTAAGGATTGCCGATGACTTATATATTAAGAAAGAGCATTTTGATGTGTCGAATGAATCTGTTATAAAAATTCATCAGGTACTAAAAAATAAAATGCTAAATGGATATGTTTCGTTGATCAATTTTGATGATTGGGAAGAAATGCCATCAATACAGTATGAGTGGAACATCTTTCTTTTACGAACAATAATTGATATAAAGATAGATGATTTGCGAATTGTTGAGATAAAAACAAGAGACCGGAGATATGAAAGAGGCATTGTTATAGAGTCAAATTCAGAAATTAAGGACTATGCGGATCTGGTTATATCACTATTGAATAAACTTGATATGACAGAGATAACGGAAAACAATATGTTAACGCTACTTATAATGAATAATTTGACGTATAAAATGATTCCGAAAGAACTCTATGTATCTGATAAAATTATATATGATAACGGAAGGTTTGCTATCCGTGAATAAATATATAAAGGTTGCACTACACTGAGAGTATGTCCAACGTGTGTAGTGCAACCTCTTTTATTTATTCAGTTATAGAAGGCTGAATACTTTCATAATCAATTCCAGCAAATGATTTTAATATTGCTTCGAAAATGATTTTGGCTCCTTGGCAAGGAACAGCCATTCCAATTTGTTTTCTGACGCTTTCTTTAGAGCCAATAAACTGATATGTATCAGGGAATGTTTGCAGGCGTGCACGCTCACGATTGGTAAGAGCACGAGGTTCTGACCAATGGTAGATATGTGTGCCGCCACCGCCACTGCCTGTTACAGTGTAAGATGGCTTTGTAGGATCAAGTCTCTTATATATTTGGCTGATTTTTGCACCTTTAACTTTTAATTGTAACTCTTCTGGTAAATCTGCTGTAAATGCATTTTGTCCTGGCTTGATGTGTTTCAGGCGCTCTACAACTTGTTTTGATTGTTTTGTGAACTCATTATTAAAAGCGTTATCCGGAATTGGCGGATTTTCAATCGCATTTTTGCAAGTGTTGTCAATGTTGGCATAAGGAGCTGGAGAAGGCACTTTGAATTTTACATCTATATCATTTCTTATTCCAACAATAATTAAACGGTGTCTTGCTTGCGGTATACCATAATCCTCAAATTTATATATGTGAGGTGTAATTGCATATCCAGCATCTCTTAATTCACTTAGTATTTTGGTAAGAGCTTTTCCTTCATTTGCGCTTCTTAATCCACCGACATTCTCGGCAAGAAACCACATTGGCTTAAACAATTTTAAGGCTTTTACACCATAAGAGTAAAGCGGTCCAAATGTACCATCCATTCCTTTTTGTTCTCCAACAACGCTATAATCGTTACAAGGGAAGCCAAAAGCAAGAGCATCAATCGGAGCTAATTGTGACATATCGAAAGTTCTTATGTCTCCGTGATAAACTGTTTCGGGAGCATCAGGGCAAATATTGTGGCGATATGTTTCGCAAGTAGATGCATCATAGTCATTAGCCCACTGATGTACAATACGGTAGTTTTCGTCACCTATATTCGCATTGGTAGCACCCCAACCAATCCCGCCGGGGCCACAGAATAATTCGCCTAATCTATAAATCATTTTAATGTCCTCTTTTCTATTAGTAGATTTATCAGCCCCTGTATATGAGAAACTGCATCATCATTCAACAATTCTGTATTTTCAAAACAGTTATTTTTACAATCTATATCTGTATCATCCAAATATCCATATGCTTTGTATAGTTCAATTAAATTTATGCCATAAAAGTTGGCAAGGGATTTTAATTGTGCAGCAGGTGGAAATTTGGTTTTTCCTTCTTCTATACGGCGAATGGTAGAGTCGCCTACACCGGTTTGGGAATAGACAGCTTTTACGCCAAGACCGCGTTTTTCGCGTATCTTTTTTAAGTATTGCCCTGGATTATTCATGATATTCTCCTTCATACTGATTATATAACATTTGCTGCAATAATGCAAGAAATAATTAAATATGCTGCGAAAAGCAGCAACAAAAATTATACACAAGAAAGAAATAAAGCTATATAATGCTTATAAGAAAAATGGATGACATTGTTGCCAAAAGGAGAGCAAGATATGCCAGATGATTTAACAAAAGAGCAACGTCATAAGAATATGCAGCATATTAGATCAAATGATACCAAAATTGAAGTAGTGCTTCGTAAAGCCCTTTGGAAAAAGGGATATAGATACCGAAAGAATTATAAAGACTTGCCTGGAAAACCAGATATTGTATTGACCAAATATAAGATTGCTATTTTTTGTGATGGAGAATTTTTTCATGGAAAAGACTGGGAAGTACTAAAACCCCGACTTGAAAAAAGCAATAATAGTGAATATTGGATCAACAAAATATCAAGAAATAGGGAACATGATGATGAAGTGAACAAGCAATTATTGTTTTTAGGATGGACAGTGATTCGCTTTTGGGGTAATGAAATCAAGAAAAATACTGATGAGTGTGTAAAAGTGGTAGAAGAGACGGCCTTTCAAATAATGATTGGAGAAAATGAAATCAATGATTAAAGAGGCAGTGAATTGAGATTATCCAGTACAATAAGTTTGTCCACAGTTGATTCTCTATTATAAGTTTTTATTTAATTTGTGATCTGCACTCTGGTATTCAAAAAGCTGATCAACCGGTATATTTAAAAAATTAGCCAGTTTCATGGCATAAAGCAAAGAGGGAATGCTTCTGCCTTTCTCAATATTGATAAGAGTACGAACGTTCATGTCTGCACCGTCAGCGACTTGCTGCTGGGTGAGCCCCAGATCTGTTCGTGCCTCATATAATTTGCAGATGACTGTTTCTGCGTACATAGAGCAATCCCCCTTTAGTAAAAATCATTTTATAGAATTAAGATAATACACGTCCGAAAATCTTAAAGGAACTATTTTCTGTCACTGGAATAGGAGCATATTTCTTATTCAGTGATATGAGATATGTTCCTTTTCTGTTATTCTGGAATTTCTTTACATAAGCGTTTCCATCCAGGTAGAAAATACCGATTTCGCCATCTTCAAGCTGTTCAGTCTGCTCGATCCAGATAAGATCTCTGTCATGGTAGCGGGGCTCCATACTGTCTCCTCTGACATGGACGCCAAAAGTCGATTCTTCTGGAATATCCGGGGAGGAATACATTTCATAATCTTCTCCATCCAGGAAGGAACCGGTACCTGCAGAAACAGTAGTATAGAATACTTTTCTTTCACGGATCAGATGCAGCGGAATAATCTCTGCACGTTTATAGTCACCACTTTTTTCGAGCAGATGGATATAATCCATGACTTTCTGCATTCCTTCTTCATTCAAGTTTCGGAATGGATTGATCGGGTTCTTTCCGATGAATTCAGTATATATATCATAAATATCCAGTATTTCACAAATAGCGAGCAACTGTCTGGCACTTGGCTGTGTGATACCGGATTCCCAGGCACTGACGGTGTTCTGCTTTACATAAACGTTGTAGTCTATAAGTTCTTTTGCAAGCTGGCTCTGGTTCAGTCCGTGCTCTTTTCTATGTTTTGCTATGGTCTTTCCCAAATCATTCATAATAGATTGCCTTTCTAATACTGTCATAAGTGTCATCTCGTCGTAGGAGCTATATCAACTATACCATTATTTTATTGAAATTTCAACATAAATATCATTAAAACGGATAATATGAATTAAAATTCACTTGAATATCAGTGTGCATAGTATTATATTGACTACTGTAGACAGCGGATACACAGACTGACAAAGAGAAAGAAGGTGGGTGGATGAGCCGAACAATATTGCATAGTGACTGTAACTGTTTTTACGCATCCGTGGAGCTTCTTCATCATCCGGAGCTTCGTGGTAAACCAGTTGCTGTTGGTGGAGATCCAGAGGCAAGGCATGGTATCGTATTGACGGCAGATTATACTGCAAAACGGTGTGGAGTAAAAACTGGTATGGCATTGTGGCAGGCAAAGCAGATTTGTCCGGATATTACATTTCTTCCTCCGAGGATGGATCTGTATCTTAGATTTTCCAGAATGGCACAAGAGATTTATGCCGAATATACAGATCAGAGAGAACCATATGGTATTGATGAGTCCTGGCTGGATGTTACGGACAGCGTCAGCATCAAAGGTGATGGTTATCAGATTGCACAGGAGATCAGCAGCCGCATGAAAAAGGAATTGGGGATCACAGTGAGCGTCGGTGTGTCGTTCAATAAGATCTTCGCAAAACTCGGATCTGATTATAAAAAGCCGGATGCGATCACAACCATGAATAAGGATGAGTATAAGGAAAAGGCATGGCCGCTTCCGGTATCGGATCTGCTGTATGTAGGCAGTGCCACTAATAAAAAGCTGAAAAGCATGGGAATCCATACGATCGGTGATCTGGCAGAGACAGATGAACGATTTCTGAATAGAAGGCTCGGTAAGATGGGAAATATTCTATGGGCTTTTGCGAATGGATATGATGATTCACCTGTAAAACTGGAAAATACGTCTGCACCGATTAAGTCTGTAGGCAACAGCACAACAACACCGCGGGATATGGAAACAGATGAGGATGTGAAAATTGTGATATACATTCTGGCAGAAAGCGTGGCGGCGAGGCTGAGGGAGAATGGCTTCCGGTGCCGGACCGTTGAGATCAGTGTCCGCGACAAAGATCTGTTTCATTTTTCAAAACAGATGAAATTGGAAAATGCAAGCAATATCACCAGAGAAATAGCGGAGGCAGGATACAGGCTTTACAAGGGAAACTATAAACTGCCAGCGGATGAAACAGAAGCCAGATCCGCTGAAAGAAGTTTTTATCAATCACCATTGAGGAGCATAGGAATTCGAGGAACGGATCTGGTGACAGATAATTTTTGGGAACAGCTGGATCTATTCACAGATCCCAGAATACGAGAAAAGCAGATGCAGATGGATATGGCTGTTGATACGATTCGGAAAAGGTTTGGATTTTATAGCATCCAAAGAGGGCTTATGTATCAGGATACAATTCTATCGGCTTGTGATGCGAAAGCAGATCATACGGTGCATCCGCATGGATATTTTGGATAGGCAGGAGGTGGTGATAATGGATAGCTGCAAAGTATACGTAAATGTTACTGCGGAATTTACGAAAGATGGCCGTCTGCTTCCGAAGAGCTTTGTCTGGAAAGACGATCATGTCTATGAAATTCAGAGGGTAACGGATATACGAAGGGCAGCAAGCCTGAGGGCCGGCGGCGCGGGACTGCGCTATACCTGTATCGTAGATGGAAAAGAAAGCCATCTATATTATGAAGACAATAATATGTGGTTTATGGAGGCGCGATAAATTCTTTCATGGGATTTAGCAAACGAAAAGATCAGCAAGAAGGCAACAGGATGGATGGTGCTCACCTTCGCACATCGGAACTCATCTGCCCTGAACAAACAATCATCAATGGTTTTCATTTCCCTTATCCGTTGATTGGTACAAGTAAATGTACAATGTCAGGAGGACTTTGATGATGAATGAGAAAATTAAGATGAGATATGTTAGCTGCCCATCCTGTGGCAAACAGCTGCTCAAGGTGGCTGGCAACTGTAGTGTTGAGATCACATGTACAAGATGCAGAAAAGAGATCGTCGGAATCGTGGATGAGATCTACATGAAGTTATTTGAGAATTACCGGGAAAAAGAACCAGGGGAAAAAACTGACAGTATGTATTCCACAGATATGATGGCATTTCGGCAGCAGAAGAAAGCAATGTAATCATAAGAATATTCAACTGAATAGAATGAGCAGGTGGATGTACCGGCAGACTGGGCAGAGGATCAGGAACCAAGAAGAGTCCTGAAGCACCGCGAACCCTTAGAACTGGCACCACTTTGCAAGAGTTTGTAAACGAGCTGGATTTAGCATAGAACTATCAGGAGCCTGCAAAACGGAAATATGACGAGTAATCGTTTTATTTGAGTGCGTTTTGCAGGCTCTTTTTATATTCTGGTTCATTGTATTTCCGTTTTGGCTCCAGAAACGGAGAGAAAGATGGAATTAACAATCGGAAAAAGAATCAGAGAGATGAGACTGGCAGCAGGAATGTCACAGGAAGAACTTGCAGATGCACTCTGCACAAAGAAATGTACGATATCTGCGTATGAGACAGATAAGATCGATATTAAGAGCAGCATTTTGAAGGAATTGGCAGCAGTCCTTCACTGCAGTGCATCTTATTTATTGGAAGGAAATAAAGAAACGGAAGTGGATGCCAGATTGGTGACAGCGCTAAAAGAGATTGAGAAAAGTGGTCTGACGGAGATCGCACTGATGCAGCTTAAGGCATTAGCCATGATTAAATAATAGATAGAAAAGTCTATTGGGAATATACAGAAGTCTATTCTTTGGGGAACGAAATACAGTCAGAGTTCGTATAGAATAATGGATGTAAGGAAGAAAGCGCAAGTAATCCTTGAATAATCACGAATAGGAGATTTTTCATGGACGACAGAAATTTTATAAGAAAATATGTAAAGGCAGATTCAAAGCAGAAGGTGGATATCATTTTCCGGCATTATTCTGATTTTATGGGAATCATTGATGGATATACGGAAGGACTCCGCTATATGATCGAGTGCGAAAAGGATTATAACCACAGAGCGGCAAAAGGCGATCTGGGAGTGAGAGTCCAGAGTGGTAGCAGTATCAGTGATCCTACGGCGGCAGCAGCCATCAGAAAAGTCATGACTACAGAAGCATTGATCAACTGTGATTTTTCCGGTGATGTGCTGGAGGATGTAGATCATGCGGAAGAATACATGAAAGATGCGTATGTTCTCCGCAGCATGAGAAGTGATTATGCGCTTTTTACTGGACAGCTTGCGATCCTGGGAGATAAACGGGATTTCTTTGAAAAGTATCTTCGTGGGGAGATCAACCTTATGGAATATGCAACACAGTCAGGAATTGCATATGAGACGGCAAAGCAGAAAACTTATAATATCCGCAACCGGATCAGAACTCAGGTTGTAGGATTTATGGACAAAAAAATGGGTGGAATTGGCTGATTTAGAGACATCCTAAGAGAATAGACGAAAATGTGATATATTCACGGAAAGAAGGGAAATATGGCAGATACAGTAACAGCAGATACAGGATCAGAGAAAAGATGCTATACAGTGAAAGAGATTCAGACGATGCTTGGTATAAGCAGGCCGACCGCATATGACCTGTTGCAGGAGAAGAAATTCCGGTGGTTTAAAATCGGAAATAAATATCGTATTTCAAAGAACAGTTTTGATGAATGGCTGGATCGACAGACAGGGGAATAGATGATGAATGCTGATGAAATGAAGCGGACCATGTCCGTACCAGAAATGAGAAAACTGCTGGGAGTTAAAAAGACAGAAAGCTATTGGCTGGTACACAAGAATTATTTTAAAACAGAACTCATTAACGGAACCATGCGGGTTGATATTGACAGTTTTGAAAAGTGGTATGCGAATCAGACAAAGCATAAGAAGGTCACGGGTGAGAAACCAGGTGCACAGCTTTGTGCTGCATCGTATTCTTTCAGGGATGTTGCAAACATGCTTGGGGAATATGACGGGACGATCTATGACCTGTGGAACAGAAAAGGTCTTCCAACGGTCACAGTAAATTATAGGAAACGAATCCCGAGAGAAATTTTTGACAGCTGGTATGAGAATCAGAACGAATACCATAAGGTGGACGGTCCGGCTACGATTGAAGAGATCGAAGAAAAATTCATTCTTTTCAGGGAAGCGGCGGCAATGCTTAAAATGAGCAATGAGGAACTGCTTACACTTATCCGAAAAGGGAAATATAAAGATCTGCTGGAAATGAGGATGTTTGATAATAAAAGATGGATTTCCAGAAGAGGGTTTCAGGATTTTCTGAATCTGCATGACCAGTATAAAATCAGACAGGCGAAGAATGAATCTGGCAGTGGGATCAGTAAATTCCTTAGTCAGAAGCAGTATATATCAAAGGAAGAAGCGGCAAGAATTGCAGGAGTGTCAAAAAGTACGGTCGCAAAATGGGCTTTGAAGGGTATGTTCCCATGCAGGGCGGCAGGATATGTTATGCGGATTGAGAGAATACCTTTTCTCAAATGGGTGGATGAAAATAGAAAGGTGGTGTGATTTATGGCATTTATCAGGGAACGGGATGGGAAATTCAGCGTAGTATATAAGGTTAAAGATGATAAAGGCAAGGTACACCAGAAATCAGAAACTTTCAGAAAGAAGAAGGATGCAGAAAAGCGCAAACATGAAATAGAATACCAGATGGATACTGGTACATTTAAAGTTGAAAAATGTACCACGATCGAGGAACTGCTGGCGGAGTATGTGAAATTATATGGAAGGGAAAAGTGGGCAGTCTCTACATACAGTGCGAATGTGGGGCTGATAAACAATTATATTCTGCCAGTCATTGGGCAGGCAAAGGTAAGTGATGTAAATAATCATTTCGTAGAGAAATATTATCGTGATCTGGGGAAAATGAAAGCGGTTCAGGGTGCTAATAATAAGAAAAACGAGGGGAATGTTACTCCGAATACTGTATTTGAGATACATAAGATACTTCGGAGCTGTTTTCGGCAGGCGGTAAAATGGGGGATCATGGAAAAGAATCCGGCCGTAGATGCGACACTTCCAAAGAGGACAAAGAAAAAACGTGAGATCTGGGATGCTGAAACTTTGATGCAGGCAATAGAAGCGTGTGATGAAAAGTGGCTGGAAGCAGCATTTCACCTGGCATTTACTGCAACTCTCCGGCTGGGAGAAATTCTGGCACTGACCTGGGATTGCGTAGAAATATCAGAAGAAGCTATAGAAGAGAACCGGTGTTTCATCGTTATCAATAAAATCATTGAGCGAGTAAGTATTGCTGCAATGGAAGAACTTAATCAGAAGGATGTTATTACTGTGTTTCCATCTCAAAAGAGAAATAATAAAACGGCTGTTGTTATGAAGACACCGAAGACAGAAACCAGTAACCGAAAAGTATATATTCCAAGCTATGTAGGAAAATGTCTGATGGAGCTCAAAAGAGAGCAGGATCAGACAAGGGAACTATTAGGGAATGAATATAAAGATTATAATCTGGTTCTTGCAACTTCTTTTGGAATGCCAATCGGTGGAAGCCATCTTCGTGAAAAAATGCAGGACATTATAGATAAAGAAGGTTTACCAGATGTTGTTTTTCATAGTTTGCGTCATACATCCGTAACCTATAAGCTCAAATTAAGCGGAGGAGATATCAAGGCTGTCCAGGGAGATTCCGGACATGCACAGGCGGACATGGTAACAGAAGTATATGGACATATTCTGGATGAGGATCGAAAGAAGAATGCACAGATGATGGAAAGAGCATTTTATAATAAGGAAAACCTCAATCCGGATATGCATGGGCAGGCAGGAGCAGTACCGAATAACAGCATCAGTGTACCAGGTGGTATAGATGCAGAACTGTTGGCGAAGGTATTGGAAAATCCAGAGATGGCAGCATTGTTTACGTCGCTTGCAAAGACAATGAAGATATCATAATATAGAACAATAGATTAAGAACGAAATTGTGGGCAGATGTGTTTAGTCTGCCCTTTTGTATGTGATCAGTTCACCGACTTCAATATCTAAGTAGTGGCATAATTTACAGATCAGGCCGGCATCCAGTCGATGGAAATTGTTGTTGCAGTATCTGTTAAAGTTGGTTCTTGGTATATCTAAATCTTTGCATATCTGATTTTTGGAGATGCCTCTCTCTTTCAGAATGCGGTCAATATTCAATTCTAATCTTCCGTAATCCACAGGCTCATCTCCTTTACTTTTATAGGGCTATTATATATAATGAGGCTGTAAATAGTAATTCACTGAATAGTACCTCACTATTCAGTTATCCCGGACAAAAAGAATAAACAGGGGTGCAGTATGATCATTCAAAAATTCTTACCTATATTTATCAGCGGTCTGCTGTTGTGTGGCTGTGCATCAGGGGCAGTTAATTCTAGTTCTGAGATGGAAACGTTGTATACAGAAGTTTCAAAGGCAGAGACGGAAGACTTTGTTTCAACGATAGATAAGGAAAATTGTTTTTTATGCGGTTCCAATCGTCCGGGAATTTTTGATTATTATAAAAAGAGTGGATGCATTGCGTTGGTGTGCCTGAATACATGGAACATTGCAGATACCAATGTATATGAATATGATGATAATGGAAAGATCGTGGAAGAACCGAACGGTTTTAGCACAAATATCAATACACATGGAGAGAATGAATGCAGCTGGATGGTGGCAGGCGATCCAGTACGCCATACTGCAACAGCCACATTGACGTATGGAGATAACTCTGTCTTAGATCCTGAAAGATTGTCTGCACAGCTCTGCCAGGACTGTCTCAAAAAAGTTGCGGATGCACTTTGGCCTACCGGTTATGAAAATGACTGGACGTATCATTGTGATGTTTTCATGAACATGGAGACTGAGGATATTTACCCGATATCATCACCAATAATAAAATGTGGAATCGATGACTTCTGGCTTCATATTGATCATGAGCAGGAAAACAGCAGGGACATTGCATACTTGGTTTATAATCCACAAAAATAGTAAAAGATAGAAAATTCGTAGGAGAATGGGAACATGGACAAAAAGAATGATTACATACAGTTACCGCCAATGAAAAAAGATACCTCAGCGGATGTGGTCTCATTTATTTGGGAGTATATGAAACTTCCGGAAGACGTGCGCAATAAAGTAAAGTCAGAGATGGATGAGATCCATGAGCACTGTAGGGACAGTGAATTTCAGAAGCCAGATCTGTATGATATCGTTTCCAAAGAAGAGGTAGCAGGATTAGAGCAGAGTATGCAAAAGATATTCGCTGATATCATCACAGAGGTCAGCAGCATTGCCTGCTGGGTGTATGTGGAGAAATATGTGCATCATAAATCTTTGCAGGAAATGCTGGCAGAACGGAAGGATGTAGATAAGTTTATTTTTGCAGTAGATACATGGTTTGAAAAACTCTTGGGAGCATAGGGAAGATTATGTGATACAATAAAATAAGTAGCTATAAAATCTGAGCTTAATGGAGATGCGGAACTATGACAAGACGCCAAGAAAATGAATTTTTAAAACGCATGGAAGCTGCAAAGTCAAATAATATAATTGTTCCAGAGAAAATGACTCTTAGCAGTGAAATTAGAGGTGTGTATGGATTCTTTGCAATAAAAGGGGATGAAGAAGTCCTATTTTATATTGGAAAATCCAATAATATTTTTAATCGGATGTTCAGCGGAGGACATATCTATCATTATTTAAGAGGGGTAAGAAAAACTGATGTTCAAAAACGAATGGCGTACTATCTGGAAAACGGATATAAGATTGAAGTACGAATATTAAAAGAAGTTGAATATGTAGGGGACAGTTTTATACAGGATGCAAATAGACTTGCTTTGGCAGAGTTGGAGGAAATAGTCAATCAGCAAAGCAAAGGATTCTGTATAACAGATGACATGCTTTCCGAAGCTGTAAAAAAGAAAAGTGAAGAGAAAGCTTGGAATGATTTGTTCCGAGAGAAAAAATATAAACAAGCATAGAAATTGTTTGACAGAAAATTTTCAGTTAATTAAGATAAGTATAGGAACTGTGGCGAGGGGAGATCCAGTGGGGACTCCTCTTATTTTTTGAATTATTTCCAGCCGTACTGTATCTGCGGGAGGGATTATATGTATAATTTGAACTGGTCAAGAGATGAACTTCAAAATAGACAGAAACTGGGAACATTTGGGGAATACTATGCAAAGATGACATTGGCTTCTTATGGAATGAGTATTTATACATCAGAAGTAGATGATCATGGCATTGACTTTGTGGCGGAGACAAAGAGTGGATTTTTAAAGTTCCAGGTGAAAACGATAAGAAATTCGACAGGATATGTCTTTATGAGAAAAGAAGTATTTGATGTTTCGGATAAAACGCTATATTTATTGCTTATCCGACTTACAGATGGAGAACATCCTGAAATGTATGTTATTCCGGCATATGCGTGGAATGATAAATCAAAAACGGCATTGGTCTATCATGGCTATGAAGGTAAAAAGTCTGATTCAGAGTATGGTGTCAATGTATCAAAGAAAAACTTACCGCAACTGGATTGCTATAAAATTGAGAATTGCATAGAGAAATTGGTAAAATAATAAAAAGGGCATTCGCATTATGAAAACACAAGGCTGGTATAAAGTAATTAAAGATGAAGAGTATTTCAAGGAATTCCTAGGTATATTTTCAGAATTTCATGATTATAGAATTACTCATATAGAATACGATTTTGAAAAGAATCATTTGATGCTCTATCTTCGATATGATACGGATGAAGAAGGGGCAGTGCTAAAATTTGTCAATGTGAAGGATATGCATATTTGTCCTTGTGATGACTATGAAGTTTCCTGGTTATTTGGATCGGGGTTAAAAATGTCACCATCGTATTCACTCTGTTGGTATAACGTTGATGATGAGGACAATATTGATGAGATAAAGAAAGATAAAAACTTAACCTGGATAGAATCAGAACAGATAATTTTTGCATGGCTGGATAAAGACAATCAGGTTACTCCGTTAACGGATGAGCAATTAAATCCGGTATGGAAAATACTAAATTACGAAACAGGGAAATATGAATCTGTTCAGAAACACTTCCGAGTATTTGAAGTGTAGAAGTTTTGTGATACAAAGTGTAAACGTAAGAAAAAATAATACATTTGCGGTCAATTTGTTATCGACAGTTGACCGCAGGCACGGTATAATAGACATAGATCTAATAAGAAAACCAAATAATCATTACTGTAAAATGTCAGGTAATGGTAGTCATCATTTATAATTGGAAGGAACAGGTTGGCTTTACCCTAATGGTGGAAAATCCACCATTTTTCCACCCAAACTGTAATTCCTCAGATGAAAACAGGTTTTCTTATCTTTTCTGAAATTGACAGAAAAAGCAGTAAAATCAAGGCTTTGAATGACTTTGATTGACATAGGATATAAGTAGTTTTCTGTACCAGGACGAACTCCTAAGACTCTATTGTAGGTTCGATTCCTATAGGGAACGCTCATTTCAAGCAGTAATGACAATGAAATCATTGCTGCTTTTTTCATGCAAAACATCATTTTCGATGACAAACTTGTCAGCGAAATGTGTCATGGAGAACCGATTTTGTCAGCGAAAATGATTTCTTGTCAGCAGTCCATATTTTTCAAAACTGTCAGCTATAGGGATTAAGTACAAAGTAGGATGAGGTTTGGGTTGTAAAAGTAAGAAAAGATGGAAAGTAAAACACTATGGGTGCTGGGGATATTGTAGCGGCTATCTTTGCGAGTGCCAAAGAGTTTTTTACAGGAGTATTACTTGCATAATTTGCACATTAAGTTGATGATATTACTATGGAATTACAAATCAAAAGTTATCGGGAAGATAATCAATACTATTTTACTGAAAATAATATTATTCTCCAAAAAAGAGGTGTACATAAATATGGATATTAGAATACTTAGATATTTTCTTACTGTGGCAAAAGAACAGAACTTTACGAAAGCCGCAGAACAATTGAATATTACACAGCCAACACTTTCAAGACAGCTTGCTTCATTGGAGGAGGAACTTGGCACTACACTTTTCATAAGAGGAAGTCGTAGTATTACGCTTACGGAGACAGGAATATTATTAAAACGAAGAGCCTTGGAAATCATAGATCTGGAAGAAAAAATGCTGGATGAAATTAAGGCGAGAGAAGAGCTGATAGAAGGTACGATTACAGTTGGCTGTGGTGAGTTTGCTGCTGTTGAAACTTTAGCGGAGATTTGTAAGATATATAAGAAAAAGTATCCAATGGTGCAGGTTGCCTTACACACGGCAACGGCAGATTCGGTATATGAAATGATGAGCCAAGGCTTAGTGGATATTGGATTATTTATGGAGCCAGTCAATACCGAAGGTCTGGATTATATCAGAATCATGGAAAGTGATCATTGGGTTGTCAGAATGAAGCCAGATGATCCATTGGCAGACAAAGAATGTATTACAAAAGAGGATCTTCTGGATAAACCACTCATTCTTCCTCAAAGACTGAATGTGCAGAGTGAGTTCGCAAACTGGTTTGGTAAAGATTTCAATAAACTCCAAGTCTCTTTTACCAGTAATCTTGGAACAAATGCCGGGGTTATGGCGATTCATGGACTGGGATATCCTGTTTCGATTGAAGGTGCTGCAAAATATTGGAGAGAGGATTTACTTGTTCAGAGAAGACTGTATCCTGAAATTACAGCAAGTACTGTAATTGCTTGGAGAAGGAATATCCCGTATTCGTTGGCAATGAATAAATTTATAGAAGAAATCAATGCCTTTAAGGCATAGAAAATGATTTGATATAAGCATTAGACATAATAAGAAAATAAGGAATATAATCAATGTGTAAGGTATGAAGGATATATACTTTACACATTTTTTATTATACTAATAGTTTGAACAAAGTAAGGAGGTAGGAATACGGATGGGAAGAAAATTAGTGGCATATTTTAGTGCCAGTGGAACAACAAGGAAAATAGCAGAGATGATTGCACAAGCATCAGAAGCTGATTTATATGAAATTATGCCAAAGCAGCCATATACAAAGGATGATTTAAATTGGATGGATAAAAAATCCAGAACCAGTGTTGAGATGAGTGACAAAAAGTTCAGACCGGAAATATTTAATACAGATGTTCAGGTTGATAAGTACGATGAGATTATATTAGGATTTCCAATCTGGTGGTATGTATCACCAACAATTATTAATACTTTTTTGGAAAGTTATGACTTTTCGGGGAAAAAGATTGTATTGTTTGCAACCTCTGGTGGAAGCGGATTTGGAAATACGGTAAGTGAGCTTAAGCCATCTGCACCTAATGCAGTGATCATGGAAGGTAAAGTATTTCATAAGGCTACAAAGCGGGAAATTGCAGAGTGGGTAAAAAGTATTTCATAAGGAAGGTGAATGAAATGAAAAAAATTACACAAACAGCAGGAAGAAATGTTCTTAAAGAATTTTCACCGGAATTTGCACATTATAATGATGATGTTCTTTTTGGTGAGAACTGGAACAATCAGGATATTGATCTTAAGACCAGGAGTATTATAACGGTGGTGGCACTAATGTCTTCCGGGATAACGGATTCATCCTTAATATATCATTTACAGAATGCAAAGGAACACGGAGTGACACAAAAGGAAATTGCAGCAATTATTACACATGTGGCATTCTATGCAGGCTGGCCAAAGGGCTGGGCGGTTTTTAATCTTGCAAAGGAAGTATGGCAGGTGAATGAAGGAGATCTTCCATATGAAGATGAGGATATGAGAGCGCATGCGAAAACGATGGTTTTTCCGATTGGAGAGCCAAATGATGCATTTGCAAAATATTTTGTCGGACAAAGCTTCCTTGCTCCTATATCCACAGAGCAGGTTGGCATTTTCAACGTGACATTTGAACCCGGATGCAGGAATAACTGGCATATTCATCATGCAAAAAGCGGTGGCGGACAGATTTTAGTATGTGTAGCCGGACGGGGCTACTATCAGGAAGAAGGCAAGGAAGCGGTAGAAATGAAACCGGGTGACTGTATTAACATTCCCCCAAAGGTTAAGCACTGGCATGGAGCAGCTCCGGATGAGTGGTTTTCGCATTTGGCAATTGAGGTGCCGGGAGTGGATTGTTCCAATGAGTGGTGTGAGGCAGATATAGAAGTGTCAAAATTACGTGTGGGCTGCATGAGCTTTGGAAAAGCCAGAACCATACATGACTGGACTTTAGATGAAGCTGAGAGCGAAAAGGTTATCAAGCATGCACTTGATTTGGGATATAACTTTTTTGATACTGCAAATGGATATTCAGCAGGAACAAGTGAGGAATACTTGGGAAGAGCGCTGAAGAAAAACATAGCAAGGAATCAGGTTGTGATTGCATCCAAGGTATATTTTAATGAAGGTCGATTATCAAGACAGGCAATCATGAGAGAAATAGACGGTAGCTTGTCACGTCTTGGAACGGATTATCTTGATTTGTATATGATTCATAGATTTGATTATGACACGCCGATAGAAGAAACCATGGAAGCATTACATGAACTTGTGAAAGTAGGAAAGGTTCGGGCACTTGGAGCATCTGCGATGTATGGATATCAGTTCCACAATATGCAGATTGCCGCAAAAGAAAATGGATGGACTCAGTTTTCAGTAATGGAGAATCACTATAATCTGCTTTACAGAGAGGACGAAAGAGAACTGATACCTATTTGTAAGCAAATGAACGTTTCCCTAATGCCGTATAGTCCTCTTGCAGCCGGACATTTGGCAAGACCGCAGTGGAAGTCAGTTTCTCTTCGTGGAACTACGGATCGAGTTGCCATGGGAAAATATGATAAGACAGAAACAGAAGATATGAAGATTGTTAATCGTGTAGCTGAACTTGCAGAGAAGTATAACTGCAAAATGTCACAGATTGCTATTGCATGGCAGTGGGCAAAGGGGATTGTATCGCCGATTATTGGGGCTACAAAAACAAGTTATTTAGATGACGCAGCAGGAGCATTTAATGTAAAATTAACTGCCGAAGATATAGCATATCTTGAAGAGCCTTATGTTCCACATAAGATAGTTGGTGCAATTGATAAAAATCCGGAACAGGGTGTTATTTTGCTGGATGAAAAGAAATAATAAAGAACGAGGTGTAATCTTATGAAGAAATATTTGTCGATTATTCTGGGAATTATACTCACAGCCTGTCTGGTTGGCTGTGGTAGCTCTGACAGGGGTACACTAAACGATAATGAACAAGCGATAATTAGTAATCAGGAAGTATCTGATACTGAGGAACAGGAATTATCAGTAGAAAATCGACAGACAGAGAAGGATGCTGATTTCGAGCAGAAAAAAGAACAAAAGGTTGCTGTGGTGTATTTCTCAGGAACTGGAAATACAAGAGAAGTTGCAAATGTATTGGCGAAGGAAGCTGAAGCTGACATTTTTGAAATTATCCCGGAGAATATGTATACGGCAGATGATTTAAACTATAACGATGATAATTGTAGGGCAAATCAGGAAATGAATGATGATTCGGCAAGACCTGCAATTAGCAATGACCTAAGTGTCGTGTCGGAATATGATGTTATTTATCTGGGATATCCAATTTGGTGGGGGACTGCTCCTCGAATTATACAGACATTTATAGAAAATTATGATATCAGTGGAGCAACGGTCTATATGTTTTGTACTTCTGGAGGCAGCGGAATTGAAAGTAGTATTTCGGATTTGCAGATGCTTTATCCTGATATAAATATTGTTGATGGAAAAAGATTAAATGATGCAACCGAGACAGATATAAGAGAATGGATAGAAAGCTTAAATTAGAATATTTATTTTAATTTGTATGAATAACAAAGAAATGATTTTGCGTAAAGTGAAAGGAGAAAATTATGTTAGGAAATTTTACGTATTGTAATCCAACGAAGTTATATTTTGGGGAGGATTCTCTTCTGAATTTGAGTAAAGAGCTTGAGAAATATGGGATATTATCATGGATTTAAGGGATATCGTTTTATTCGTATACCGAGCCAGAGAATTTCATTTACATCTTTAGATGAAATTATTGCATTGAATAAATTTGATATGCAGTTAAAAGCTCTTTTTTATCCTAAGGTTATGTTTATTGAGAATGCACTAAAGAGCTATGTGATCGAATCAACATTGAAAAATGCTAAATCGGAGAATTTGGATGTGATTTTTAATAAGTCAATTACCGATTATCGGTCATATACTCCGGGAAGTGATATGTATCATAAGCAATATGCTAAAAGAATGATGCTCAAAGGAAAGATAAATAGTGCATTGATTCGAGATTATGGGAATAATAAGAAAACAGTTAATCACTTTTTTGATGCAGATAAAGCAATACCTATATGGGCGATATTTGAATCTCTTACGCTTGGGGAATCTGGTACTTTTTTTGCATGTGCAAATTCGGATGTTAAATTGTATACATCAGCAACATTGCACCTCCCAAGTAATCTTGATGCAGATGGGAAAATAACCGAATATATTATATATGCGCTTAAAGATCTTAGAAATGCGGTTGCACATAATAACATTATTTTTGATACAAGATTTAGAACAGGTAAAATTAATCAAAGATTAGGTACTCTGCTGGAAACAGAAGTAGGAATTGCAAATCTTGATTTTAAGTACATTTATGCGTATATTATTCTTTTGACATATGTTCTGAGAAAAATGGGAGAGTCTAAGACTATATGTAAACAATTTTTGAATACATTCCTTTCATTGACTGATGAACTTCGTAACCAACTTCCAGCAAACGTATGTAATCAAATTTTAGGAACCCAGCAGCGTTCACATCTTAAACAGTTACAAAATTTTATAAGTAATTCTTGATAGAACTTGCATAAATTTTGACAATATGGTATATTATATTTATGAATTGCGGTGGGCGTCTTCGGACAACACCTTGAAAGAGCTTGATGCGTCGGGTTCTTTTTTAATTGAATTATGTAATTGACGATACTGTATAGGAAATACTATACAGTATTTTTTGTTATTGAAATATACTTATATGAAAATAGATTGATACTATCTGTGCATAGTGTATTGTGCTAAAATATGTATATCATCTGAATCCTGAATATATGTTTATCCTCGATCGTAGCACTGCAATCGGCGCAGCTGATGAAGGCGTTGTGGGCGCCCGTGAAGCAATTGAGAACGATCTGATCAAAGAACTGGATGTTTATAAGAACGGCAACATCGTGTACTTTATCGAACATGCTAATGTTTGGTATACTTCTACCGGAGGTGTTCAGGCTCTGGATACTATGCTGTCCGATTTGGAAGGGGCTCTGTTGAATTAAATAATTTAATCTAATTCCGATGTCTGACTGAAATAAGGTGGGAGCAGTAGCAGAATTGTGAATACATGAGTGGTTCATCGCCATTGGCACGGCAATCCTCCATGTATTCAGTCCATAGGAGCTTTTTACTTACTCCGTTACGAAGTAACTCCTTGCGAATGTAATCATAGTCAGGCATCCTTTTATTGGATGTGACTTGATTTGCAGAAGGGAAAAACTTTTCTGCGAGCACAGCATCGGTATCGCTTTCATCAAGTGGCCAGGAAATATCTAATTCCATAGTCTATGATTTTTATGATGCCTTAAAATCTCTGTCACATGGATATTCAACCGTAGAATACCTTCCGGGGCAGTATAAAAAGTCAGACCTTTTAAAAATGGATATCTATCTGAATGATGAGATAATAGATGCGTTCAGCTTCATTGTCACAAGGGACTCAGCCTATGAAAAGGGAAGAGAAATAGTTGAAAAAATGAAATATCTGATTCCACGCAAGCTGTATCCAATGTCTGTTCAGGCGGTTGTAGAAAATAAAGTGATTGCAAGACAACAAAGGGAAGCTGCCGAAAACCATAACAGTATCGGCAGGCAGACAAAGGACAGAGGGGCAAGGTAAGCCCCTCTATTTTATGGAATGTACTGTTAATCATACAGCAGCTCACATAAAACTTCATCAATATTGGCATCAATACAAATCGCCTGTTTTGAAAATTCATTCGGAGCAATAGTTTGTCCACGATTGATACATATGTAAGTTGCTTTTGGATTTTCTGATGTGTATTGCCAAAAAGGATATTTGATAATAACCAGAGTATTGTATCCTACACCAAGTTCCAGATAAACAATTTTTAAATTACGATGTCTTTGCATAAAAAGAGAATAACGTTCTGCAGCTTGATGTCAGCCTGCATCTTCTACAAAAATTCTTCCATTATTACTTTTTTCCTGACAAAACTTCAAATAATTACATGTGCTTTAACATAGCACTTAGCATCGGATATGTAAACCGGAGTTAACCGAGGATACAGTCCTGTCAGTTATAGGTTCTGGTTAATTGCAACGAAAAGCCAGAAAATACACAAGCCAATATGTAAAACCTATTGACATAATGTATGACACACAGTATACTAAATTGAAACTATAGTGTGTGTCGCACAATACAGCGTAGAAAAATTATTACTTTGAATCAATAATAATTTAAAGAAAGGTGGAAATTGGATGAATTGCGATGAAATTGTTTCAGGATTAATTTTAGAATTCCGAAGAGGAACACTCATTATGGTAGTGTTAGCACAACTAAACAAACCGATGTATGGATATTCTCTGGTAAAGGAATTAGAGGGAAAAGGTATTTCGATAGAAGGAAATACATTATATCCGCTACTGAGAAGACTAGAGAGTCAAGGGCTGCTAAAAAGTGAATGGGAAACGGGTGCAGCGAAGCCTAGAAAATATTATATCATCACTGAAGATGGCAAAATGGTTTATAAAAAAATCAAAGCTCACTGGGAAAAGTTTTCTCAGTCAATCAATGTTCTTATGGAGGAAAAATAAATGGGAAAAAATGATTTGATTGAAAGATACATTTATGCAGTTACGAAACATATGAAAACCGCCATGCAAAAAGATGTGGCAAAAGAATTAGAAACAATAATACAAGATATGTTGGAGGAACGATGCGAAGATGTTATTCCAACTGAGCATGATGTCAAAGTCATTCTAACAGAACTTGGAACCCCGGCAGAGCTTGCTTCGAAATACAAAGGTGAAACACAGGATTGTCTGATTGGACAACCTTATTACAGTCTGTATGTGTATGTATTGAAAATTGTAACAGCCTGCGTTATTGGAGGAATGTTACTCGCCCAAATCATGGCAGCAGCAATATCTCATACGATTTGGTATATTGCTGTCTATCAGATTATAAGTGGAATTCTTGGTGGTGTATTGGCGGGATTTGCATTTGTGACATTGTTGTTTGCATTCTTGTATAAAAAAGAAATTAAAATAGAAGGATTAAGTGATGGGATAGACAATTTACCGCCTGTTCCACAGAAAACAAATAGAATTTCGAAAGCAGATGCCATTGTTGGTATTATTTTTTCAGTTATCTTTACCATTATTTTTCTCGTATGTCCACAGATTATATGCATTGCTTTTGTAAAAAATGAAGTTGGAGTGTATGAACCACTTTTTAATTTGGAATATATCAGACAAACCTGGTACTTGATTCTTGCCTTTGGAATTTTGGGCATTGTAAGGGATAGTGTGAAATTTATTGATGGAAGTTATACAAAAAGGGTGATGTTTGTTACTATTATTACCAACCTCATTGATGGTGCGTTAACAATTATTTGGCTATTAAACGACAAGATCATGAATCCTAATTTTTTTGAAGGTATTGAGCAGTTGTTTGGAGAAAATTCAGAAGTTATTTCGCAGGTTTTCATACAGTTTAATAAGGTATTTCTTGCAATTATCATTTTTGCGTTGGGAATTAATTGCATTGAGACAGTTATAAAAGCATTAAAATATAGTCGAAAATAAATAATTTGTAAAAGGCATATCTGACATTATGGGAGACCGTTTCAAGTTTTGTGTAAACGTTAAAAACTGATATAAGATTTGTGAATA
>OGES01000552.1_pt1 | contig 36416 bp, 32 predicted proteins | sample 1570711 | NCBI WGS metagenome assembly OGES01 (sample SAMEA2582133, study PRJEB24529) | metagenome | biome: Human gut stool | place: China | collected 2011 | reverse complement strand
TTCGCAAAGTATTTACAGTTTCATTTGAAAAACCGTCTTGACAATATTCATCGGACATTGACACCTTTATGTTCTTCAAATGGGTGTTCAAAACCTATGCGGCTGTTCTGATTGTCACGAACACTTGGAATATCGTCATGGGCGTTTTTGACGCAGCGCAGCAGGTCGTCAATCAGAGCGCAGGCGTGATAATCGGCAATACCAGCATTGACATAGATTCCCTTGTGGGCGATCTGCAAACGTCGCTGGAAGCTATGAGCCTTGGCGGACTGATTGGGCTGTGGTTTCAATCCCTGTTTGTCGGGCTGACAATGAACATTCTTTCCATCTGCATTATGCTGGTGGTCTACGGGAGAATGATTGAAATATATCTTGTGACCTCGCTGGGACCCATCCCGCTTGCTACCATGACAAACGGAGAATGGCGCAATGTCGGGCAAAATTACCTGAAATCTCTGCTGGCGCTGGGCTTTCAGGCGTTTTTGATTATGGTGGTCGTGGGCATTTACTCGGTTCTGATCCAGAGCATTTCCGCGACGGGCGACGTGTCCGGCGCAATCTGGCTGGCAATGGGCTATACGGTGCTGCTGTGCTTCTGCCTGTTCAAAACGGGCAGTATGGCAAAGGCCGTGTTCAGCGCTCATTGACGGAGGGCTTGCCTATCGGAACGTACAACATCATTTACGCAGACCCGCCGTGGCGCTATGAGCAGAGAAAGGTGCAGGGCGCGGCAGAAAATCACTATCCCACCATGAGCATTGACGAGCTTTGCGCCCTGCCCGTGCCGGAGCTGGCGGCGAAAGACTGCGCCCTGTTCCTTTGGGCAACCTTTCCGCAGCTTCCCGAAGCCCTGCGGCTGATCCGCGCATGGGGCTTTCGGTATAAAACCGTGGCGTTCGTCTGGCTCAAACGCAACCGCAAAAGTCCGTCATGGTTTTACGGCATGGGCTACTGGACACGCAGCAATGCGGAAATCTGTCTGCTGGCGACCAAGGGCAAACCCAAACGGCAGTCGGCAGGCGTACATCAGTTTATTATCAGCCCCATTGAGCAGCATAGTAAAAAGCCGGATGAAGCGCGGGACAAGATTCTTGCGCTCATGGGCGATCTGCCCCGCGTGGAGCTGTTCGCCCGGCAGAAAACGCCGGGCTGGGACGCATGGGGCAATGAAATTGCAAGCGATATTACACTTGCGGAAAGGAGTTAGCGCATGGCCTATGTGAACGTGCCAAAGGATTTGACGAAAATCAAATCCAAGGTGCTTTTCAATTTGACAAAGCGGCAGCTTATTTGTTTTGGGCTGGCGGCGCTCATGGGAGTGCCGCTTTTCTTTTTGCTCAAAGGCGGCATCGGGACGACGGCTGCGGCAATGGTGATGATCGTTGTCATGCTCCCCGGTTTTCTGTTTGGGGTGTATGAGAAGAACGGGCAGCCCCTTGAAGTGGTGGGGCGGCAAATCATAGAAAGCTGCTTTCTGCGCCCCAAGGAGCGCCCCTATCAGACCGTCAACGCATACGACGCCCTTGTGTGTCAATATCAAATGGAACAGGAGGTAAAGGCGATTGTCGAAAAGAGCAGACAGCGCGGAAGCAAAAAGCATGGCGGACAAGCCCAAGCTCACCCGCGCCGAAAGAAAACAGATTGAAGCCGTCATTCGTAAATATCGCGGTGACGGCAAGCCCCATACCGCGCAGGACACGATACCCTATCAGATCATGTACCCGGACGGCATCTGCTATCTCGGAAACAGGCGCTATTCGCAGAGCATTGAGTTTTTTGACACCAACTATTTGCTCGCGCAGCCTGACGATCAGACGGCTATTTTTGAATATCTCTGCGATCTGTATAACTATTTGGATTCTTCCATCCATGTGCAGTTCACCTATCCCAACCGTAAGTCCGATCGGGAGCAGCTTGCTCGGAGCTTTGAAATGCCGCCCTGCAATGACGGTTTAGACCCGATCCGGCAGGAGCAGACGGACATTCTCAAGCGGCAGCTTGCCCGCGGCAACAACGGCAGCGTGAAAACCAAATACATTACCTATACCATTGAAGCCGATAACCTCAAGGCGGCACGGGCAAGGCTGTCGCGTATCTCGCTGGATATTCAGGGCTACTTCAAAATCATGGGTGCGGTGTCCCGTGTGCTGGACGGCAAGGAGCGCTTGGAGGTGCTGCACGGCATCATGCACCCGGATGGAGAACGCTTCAACTTTGACTGGAAGTGGCTTGCCGCTGGCGGGCTTTCCACCAAGGACTTTATCGCGCCATCCTCCTTTGCGTTCAAGAATAGCCGTATGTTCCAGATGGGCGGCAAGCTCTGCGCTGCAAGTTTTTTGCAGATCATTACGCCGGAGCTGACCGACCGCATACTGACCGATTTTCTTGATACGGACAGTAGCCTTGTCGTCAATGTCCATATTCAGGCATTGGAGCAGACAGAAGCCGTAAAAATGGTGAAGCGCAAAATCACCGACCTCGATGCAATGAAGATTCAGGAGCAGAAAAAGGCTGTCCGGGACGGCTACGATATGGATATTCTGCCGTCCGACCTTGCTACCTACGGCGGTGCGGCGAAAAAGCTGCTGCAAGATCTCCAAAGCCGCAACGAGCGGTATTTTCTGCTGACGTTTCTTGTCCTGAATTACGGCGACACCAAGCGCAAGCTGGAAAACGAGGTATTCCGTACAGCAGGCGTAGCGCAAAAGCACAACTGCACCCTGACGCGGCTGGACTTCCAGCAGGAGCGCGGTCTTGTGTCCTCGCTGCCGCTGGGGGAAAATCAAATCCATATCACGCGGGGTATGACGACCTCGGCTGTGGCAATCATCGTTCCCTTTGTGACGCAGGAGCTATTTCAAGGCGGCGATTCCCTCTACTACGGGCTGAACGCCAAGTCCGGCAACATGATTATGCTTGACCGCAAAAATGCACGTTCGCCCAACGGCCTTGTATTCGGTACACCGGGCGGCGGCAAATCATTCTCCTGCAAGCGGGAAATGATCGGTGTGCTGCTGAAAACCCACGATCATGTGCTGGTATGTGACCCGGAGGGCGAGTATGCGCCGCTGGTAAAGCTGCTGCATGGGCAGATCATCAAGCTCTCGCCCACCAGTCACGACTACCTGAATCCGCTGGACATCAACCTGAACTATTCCGAGGACGAAAACCCGCTGGCGCTCAAATCCGACTTTGTGCTGTCCCTCTGTGAGCTGATTATGGGCGGCAAGACCGGGCTGGAAGCCATCGAGCGCACCGTAATTGACCGCGCTGTACAGCGCATCTACCAGCCCTACTTTGCAGACCCGCGCCCGGAGAATATGCCGATCCTCTCCGACCTCCACGCCGCGCTGACAGCGCAGCATTTGCCGGAAGCCGACCGTGTGGCACAGGCGCTTGACCTGTATGTATCGGGATCGCTCAATTTCTTCAACAACCGAACAACGGTAGACATTGACAACCGCTTTGTCTGCTTTGACATCAAGGAGCTGCCGAAGAACCTGAAAAAGCCGGGTATGCTGGTGATTCAGGATCAGGTTTGGAATCGTGTCACCCGCAACCGCAACACAGGCGTATCGACATGGTACTACGCGGACGAATTTCATTTGTTATTAAAAGAGCCGCAAACCGCAGCATACAGCGCGGAGATCTGGAAGCGATTCAGAAAATGGGGCGGTGTGCCAACAGGTGCGACGCAAAACGTCAAGGATCTGCTGTCCAGCCCGGAAATCGAAAATATTCTGGAAAATTCAGACTTCATCTGTATGCTCAACCAAGCGGCAGGCGACCGCAAAATTCTTGCTGAACGTCTGAATATCTCGCCGGAGCAGCTAAAGTTCGTTACCAACTCCCCACCCGGCGAAGGGCTGCTGTTCTTTGAAAATGTGATCCTGCCCTTTGCAGACAAGTTCCCACGGGACACCGAGCTTTACCGCATCATGTCCACCAAGCCAAGCGAGGTGAACGGCGTATGATGATGGAGCTTGATACCATTCTCTGCGGCGACAGTCTGAATGTGCTGAAAGCCCTGCCGGAGGGCAGTGTTCATTGCTGCGTGACCTCGCCGCCCTACTACGGGCTACGGGATTACGGCATGGACGCACAAATCGGGCGGGAAGCCACGCCGGAGGAATACATTTCGCGGCTGACAGCGGTATTCCGCGAGGTGCGCCGGGTGCTGCGCCCGGATGGGACCTTGTGGGTAAATATCGCGGACAGCTATTGCGGCACAGGCAGCAAAGGTGATACCCGTGACCCCAAATATCCGCAGGGGCGCAACGGGCAGAACATTTCTCTCTGTCAAGCGGTGCGGGGCTGCAAGCAAAAGGACATGATCGGGATTCCGTGGATGCTGGCCTTTGCGCTCCGCGCCGACGGCTGGTATCTGCGCAATGACGTGATCTGGGCAAAGGGAAACCCCATGCCGGAGAGTACCAAAGACCGCTGCACCCGCAGCCATGAGCATATTTTTATGCTCACCAAGAGCAGGCGTTATTTCTATGACTGGCTTGCCATTGCCGAACCCATTGCCCCCACGACCGCCCTGCGCAAAAAAGCGGGGCGCGGCGTGGGCAAATACTCCGCTCCCGTGCCGGGACAGCCGCAGACGCAGAATATAAACAAGCCGAGGGAAAAAGGCAGCATCACCGACGATATGATCTCGCCCGTCCGTGCAAAGCGCGATGTGTGGTTTATCAACACCGTGCCTTACAAGGGCGGGCATTTTGCCGCCTATCCGCCCTTGCTGGCAGAAACCTGTATTCTGGCGGGCTGTCCCAAGGGCGGCATTGTCCTTGACCCGTTCATGGGCAGCGGCACGACGGGGCTTGCGGCAAAGCGGCACGGCAGGCATTACATCGGCATTGAACTGAACACGGAGTTTTGTTCCCTCGCACGGGAACGGATCGGAGGTGATACCCATTGAAAGAATTTAAGTCCCGCGATAAGCTCACCCAGCGTATGACCCGCGACGGCGCGGTGCTGGACAATCAGACCACGGGTGAAGAAATCCATATTTCCGAGCGCGCCGCCGAAAAGCAGCTTTTCCCGGATGGGCAGCCTGGCCAGATGGGAAAACGCGACGCACCGATGAATCCGGCAGAGGACGCCCCAAAGCACGGGCGGCAGCTCCGCCCACAGGAGCAAAAAGAGCCGGAAAAGGAGCAGCCCAAACCGCAGCAGCCAAGCGCCGAGCCGTTCCAACCGCAGGGCGGCAGCCCCGTTTCTCATATCCCGCAGGACATTCCAACGTCCGCCGCGCCGGGCGGTACAGCGGAAAAGCTCATTGACCGTGCGGCCGCAGAGCATGACGCACACAAGGCGCGGCAGACAGCACGGATGTCCCGTGACGCGGCGCAGCAGCGGTATTCTGCATCCCGTTTGCAGTTTTCTGAGGAAGAACGCGCTGCGCCGGAGCTGCACAAGCATATCCACCGTGCGGAAAAGGCCGCCAACAAGCTGGATGCGGCGCAGGCAGCGATTCCCAAGAAACGGGTGCTGCGCAAGGAGCGCGTTTTTGATGAAGTCAGCGGCACAGCCAAGACCAAACTGCGCTTTGATACCGTGGATAAGTCCCCGCCCAAGCTGAAACCGAATCCGTTAGGCCGTCCGCTGCGGGAGGTCACAGTACAGGCGCACGGAAAAATCCATGAGGTCGAGCATGAAAACGTCGGCGTGGAAAGTGGGCATAAAGCCGAAGAACTTGCCGAGCATGGCGCAGGCGGTGCAATTCGCTGGGAGCGCCGTCACCGCAAGCTGAAACCCTACCGCGCTGCGGAAAAGGCCGAGCGCAGAGCGGTAAATGCCAATGCAGAATATCTCTACCAAAAGGCGCTGCATGATAACCCTGAAATGCTCTCCGGCAATCCGCTCAACCGCTTTTTTCAGAAGCAGCGTCTAAAACGGGAGTATGCCAAGGCTGCAAGAACGGCAAAGGCTGCGGGCAGCACCGCGCAGGCAACCGCCAAAAGCGCCGAAAAAACCGCAGAAGCCACAGCGACGGCAGCGAAAAAAGCGGCAGAAAAGGCAAAGGAAGCAGCGGAGTTCGTTGCCCGCCATTGGAAAGGTGTGCTGGTCGTTCTGGCTGGTTTTCTGCTGATTGTCATGCTGATCGGCGGGCTGCAATCCTGCTCTGCGCTGGTGGGTGCGGCTGGCGGCGGTGTGGCGGCATCCAGCTATCGGTCGGAGGACGCGGACATTCTTGCCGCCGAAGCCGCCTACTGTGCGCTGGAAGCCGAGCTGCAAGAATATCTCGACACCTATGAACGCACCCACGATTACGACGAGTACCACTATGACCTTGACGAGATCAAACACGATCCCTATGTTCTGGCATCGATCCTCTCCGCGCTGCATGACGGCGCATGGACGGCAAGCGAGGTGCAAGGGACGCTGCAAATGCTCTTTGAAAAGCAATATATTCTCACGGAAACCGTCGTGACCGAGGTGCGCTACCGCACCGTTACCCGGACGGACAGCGAGGGCAACAAGTACGAGGTAGAAGTTCCGTATAACTATTACATCTGTACCGTCGAGCTGGAAAACTTCGATCTCTCTCATATCCCCGTCTATATCATGGACGAAGAAACGCTGTCCAAATATGCGTTGTATATGTCGGTGCTGGGCAACAAGCCGGAGCTGTTCGGGGATAGCGAGTATATCCCCAAGTACATCACAAACCGCCCAGAGGGATATGAGATCCCGCCCTCTGCAATGGAGGACGAAACCTTTGCCGCCGTTATCACGGAAGCAGAAAAGTATTTGGGATACCCCTATGTGTGGGGCGGCAGCAGCCCGTCCACCTCCTTTGACTGCTCCGGCTTTGTGAGTTGGGTGCTGACAAACAGCGGCGTGTGCAATACGGGCAGGCTGGGCGCACAGGGGCTTTACAACATTTCCACCCCCGTTTCCAACCCGCAGCCGGGCGACCTTGTGTTTTTCGTCGGGACATACGATACTCCGGGTGTTAGCCATGTGGGAATCTACGTCGGCAATTCCATGATGATCCATTGCGGAGATCCGATCTCCTATTCCAACCTGAACAGCAGCTATTGGCAGGCACATTTCTACGCCTACGCCAGACCGCCGTACAACTAAGGAGGGCGGCTATGCTGACGCTGATCCCTGTTTCTCTTGCGCAGGCGAACGAGTTTGTGCGGCAGCATCACCGCCACCACAAGCCCGTTGCCGGACACAAGTTTTCCATTGGCTGTGCTGAAAATGGGCGGCTTTGTGCCGTTGCTATTGTGGGACGGCCTGTGAGCCGCTATTTGGACGACGGCTTTACGCTGGAGGTCAACCGCCTGTGCAGCGATGGCACGAAGAACACTTGCAGCATCCTCTACGCGGCAGCGGCACGGGCTGCGCGGGCGATGGGCTACCGCAAAATCATCACCTACACCTTAGACACCGAAAGCGGCGCGAGCTTACGCGCCGCAGGCTGGACGAATGCCGGACTTGCGGGCGGCAAGGCATGGACAGGCAGCCGCCGTCCTGCCCAGCCGCTCTATCCGGCACAAATGAAATACCGCTATGAAAAGCGGCTGAATGGAGGTTGAGCTTATCAATATTGTTTCCTTTGGGGGCGGTACGAACAGCGCGGCAATGCTGGTCGGGCTGCATCAACATGGCATCCCCGTCGATTTGATTTTGTTTGCCAATACAGGCGCAGAGCAGCCGCACACCTATTGCTTCATTGAAACGATGAACGAATGGCTTGCAGCACACAATATGCCCTCTATCATCACCGTAGAGAATGTAGACCGCTTTGGAAATCGGCTGTCCCTTGAAACGGAGTGCTTGCGCTCTCAAACGCTGCCCTCGATTGCCTACGGGTATAAGAGATGTTCACAAAAGCACAAGATCGCACCGCAGGGAAAATTCTGCAATAACTATCCTCCGTGCCGTGCGGTGTGGGCATCCGGCGAGCGCGTGACCCGCTTCCTCGGCTACGATGCAGGTGAGATCAGACGGTACAATCATTCCAAGACATACGACGCGAAAGACAAAAAGTATCATAATCGTTATCCTCTGATTGAATGGGGATGGAGCAGGACGGATTGTGTCCGGGTATTGGAAGCGGCAGACTTGCCGCAGCCCGGAAAATCCTCCTGCTTTTTTTGCCCCAGCATGAAGCGAGAGGAAATTATGCTTCTGAAAGAACAGCATCCTGATTTATATGCCCGTGCGATTGCCATTGAGGACAACGCCCGCCCTCGGCTGGAAAAAGTGAAAGGTTTGGGGCGCAATTACGCATGGAAAGACCGATTTGGAAAGGAGTAATCACCTATGGCTATGAGCAAAATTGACCGCATTGACCGTGAGATTGAAAAGACCCGCGGCAAAATCACCGAGTACCAAAACAGGCTGAAAGAGCTGGAAGCCCAGCGCACCGAGCAGGAAAACTTTGAAATCGTCAATCTTGTCCGCTCTATGTGCATGAGCCGCGATGAGCTGATGAACTTCCTGCGCGGCGGCGGCAACGACGCGCCGCCCGTGGAAACCGCCTATCACGAACAGGAGGACATGGCCGATGACGAGGAATAAGCATTTTCGCTCTGTATTCGCCGCGCTGCTCTGCGCGGTGCTGTGCATGACGGCCTTTGCCACCGTCGCGTATGCGGACGGCGGCAACTACTACGATGACGAGCTGCCGCCTGAAACGTGGCAGGAGGAAACGCAGCCGGAGGACAACACGATTGTCCCCGGCACTCCGTTCACCGAGGACGGCATCGCTGCGACCCGCGATCTTCTCTATGATAAACACACCAATAAGCAGTTTATCACCGTGGAAACCCGAAATGGGCATACGCTGTATATCGTCATTGACTATGACAAGCTGCTGGACGAGGAAGAAGAACGCTATCAGACATATTTCTTAAATCCCGTAGACGAAGCCGACTTGATGGCGCTGCTGGAGGACGATAGCCAGAATACGCCTGTTGTCTGCTCCTGCACCGAAAAATGCACCGCTGGCAAGGTCAATACGAACTGTGCCCTCTGCAAAACGGATATGACGAATTGTGCCGGAAAGGAAGCGACGCCGGAGGAAACAGAACAGCCCGACGAGCCGATGCCGGAGAAGAAAAACAATGTGGGCGGCATTCTGATCCTTGTACTGTTCCTTGCTGCGGGTGGCGGCGGTGCGCTGTGGTACTTCAAGCTGCGCAAGCCGAAATCCAGCGTCAAGGGCGGCGACGAGCTGGACGAGTTCGATTTTGACGAGGATGACGAAGCCGAAGAATACGGGGATGATGAGGACGCAGACAGCGCCAGCGATCCCGACGAACAGGAGAATGAAGAATGAGTGTTTTGATTATTTGTGAAAAGCCCTCTGTGGCAAAGACCGTTGCCCTTGCGCTGGGCGCTGCGGAGCAAAAAGACGGGTATCTTTCCGGCGACGGGCTGCTGGTGTCGTGGTGCATTGGGCATCTTATCAGCATGGCAGACGCGGGCAGCTATGACGAGCGATACAAAAAGTGGCGCTATGAGGAGCTTCCCATTCTTCCGCAGACGTGGAAATATGCCCCTACTCCCGGCAAGGAAAAGCAGCTTGCCGTTCTGAAAGAGCTGCTGCACCGCAGCGACGTTTCCGAGGTGGTGAACGGCTGCGACGCCGGGCGCGAGGGTGAGCTGATTTTCCGCTTTGTCTACGAACAGGCCGGATGCACGAAGCCCTTTTCCCGTCTTTGGATTTCCTCTATGGAGGACAGCGCCATCCGCGAGGGCTTTGCCGGACGCCGAGCCGGAACGGAATACGACGCGCTGTATCAATCGGCGCTGTGCCGTGCGCGGGCAGACTGGCTTGTAGGCATCAATGCGACGCGGCTTTTCTCCGTGCTGTATCACAAGACCCTGAATGTGGGACGGGTGCTGTCGCCTACGCTGAATCTGCTGGTGGAGCGTGACGGAAAAATTACGATGTTCCACAAGGAAAAATACCACATCGTACATATCGGCTGCGGCGGCGTGGACGCGGAAAGTGAACGTATTTCCGACGCTGCCGCTGCGGATGCGCTGAGAACGGCTTGCGAAGCGTCGCAGGCCGTTTGTGTTTCTCTCAAAAAGGAGAAGAAAACTGCGCTGCCGCCGAAGCTCTTTGACCTTACCTTGTTGCAGCGGGAAGCCAACCGCGTTTATGGCTTTACCGCCAAGCAGACCCTTGACTATGCGCAAAGTCTGTATGAAAAGCGCTTCCTGACCTATCCCCGCACCGACAGCAATTATCTCACCGAGGATATGGCGCAGACGGCAACTGACCTTGTTGCGGCGCTGCTGCCTGTGCTTCCCTTTATGCAGGGCGCAGAGCTTACGCCGGAGATCGGGCGTGTCATCAACAGCGCCAAGGTTTCCGACCACCACGCGATTATCCCCACGGCGGCCTTTGCAGGCAACGGCTTTGACGGACTGCCGGAGAGTGAAAAGAAGCTGATGTCCCTTGTCTGCTGCAAGCTGCTGTGTGCCGTTGCCGCGCCGCAGGAGTATGAAACCGTTACGGCGGTTTTTGATTGCGGCGGCAAGCAATTCACCGCCAAGGGCAAAACGATTCTGACGGCAGGCTGGAAAGACATTGACGCTCGTTTCCGCGCTGCGCTCAAAGCAAAGCCGGAGGAGGACGGCGCAGAGGATGCGGCGCTGCCGGAGCTTGCCGAGGGGCAGAATTTTGAAACGGTCACGGCTTCTGTTTCCGAGCATTATACCACGCCGCCCAAGCCCTACACCGAGGATTCGCTTCTGTCCGCAATGGAGAACGCGGGCAAGGAGGATATGCCGGAGGATGCAGAGCGGCAAGGGCTGGGAACTCCGGCAACGCGGGCAGCGATGATTGAAAAGCTGCTCTCTGCCGGATTTGTCGAGCGCAAGGGCAAAAGTCTTGTGCCGACCAAGGACGGCATCAATCTCGCTGTCATCCTGCCGGATATGCTGAAATCGCCGCTGCTCACCGCTGAATGGGAAACCCGCCTGACGGAGATCGCCAAGGGCAGCGACGACCCGCAGAGCTTCATGCAGGGAATCGAGGATATGACGCGGGAGCTGGTGAAGCAGTATTCCCACATCACCGAGGACGGTAAAAAGCTGTTCGCACCGGAAAAGGAAGCAGTCGGCATCTGCCCACGCTGCAAAAGCCCTGTCTATGAGGGCAAGAAGAATTTCTACTGCTCTGACCGCTCCTGCCGCTTTGTCATGTGGAAGAATGACAAGTTCTTTGAAAGCCGGAGAACCGTCTTTTCCAAGAAAATCGCCGCCGCACTCCTAAAGGACGGCAAGGCGAAAGTCAAGGGGCTGTACTCTGAGCGCACGGGCAAGACCTATGACGGGACGGTGCTGCTGTGTGATACGGGAGAGAAGTATGTGAATTACCGTATCGAGCAGAGAAAATGATCCGGCTGAATGACGCGCAGCATCGCAGAGTGAAAAAGCTGACCCGCTGCCATTGCGCCAACAATGTGCGCGGGTGCTGTCTGCTGCTGGACGACGGCGATCCGTGCGTCTGTGTGCAGGCCATCAGCTATTCGCTGCTCTGCCGATACTTCCGGGAAGCGGTGCTGCCCGCAGACCGGGAGCTGTGCGCGGATCTTGCAGCCACGGCGGACACTCGCAAGAAATGTGAGCTGTGCGGCAAGCCCTTTCCCGCCCGCAGCAACCGTGCAAAATACTGTGACCGCTGTGCGCCCTATGCTGCCCGGCGCAATGCAGCCGAGCGCAAGCGCCGCCAGCGGGCAAAGGCGCGGTGTGTCACGGTTTAGGCGTTTCAAAAGCCTTGCGGCAAGCGGTTTTCCAGACACGCTTTTGGAGTGTGCAGGGTATTCCTATGGAAACTGCGAAAAGTGGCTTTGAAAGCGTGACAAAACGCATTTTACGGAGATAAAAGAACGATTCAGTAACGCAGCAAGCATAGGGAGTGTGGCTACAACTCCCGAAAATCGCCGTCCGGCACAGACCGGGCGGCGATTGCTTGTTGGGATAGTCCCAAACCCTTATGTCAGAAAGGAGCGCAGACGTGGACGAACACCTTTTGGAAGCATATCTTATCAACACCGCACGGCACACCGAGGAAACGCCTGTTGCGGAATGGGTATCGCTGCCCACCGACGCCGAAACGATGAAAGCCGTTTTTGAACGGCTGGGCGTAGACGGGAGCGACACGGAACAGTATCAGGTATCTGCCTTTCATTCCTCTCTGGACGGGTGGAGCGAAGCCTTGAAGCCCGGCGAAAGTCTGGACGACTTGAACTATCTTGCCGCGCTGCTCACCCAGCGCAGCAACGAGGAACGCGACAAGTTTGCCGCTGCTGTGCTATACGGCGACCATGCGGCAAGTGCGGCGGACTTAATCAACCTGACGCACAATCTGGACTGCTACTGGCTTTATCCCACCGTACACAATTCCGACGATTACGGGCATTATCTCATTGACGATCTGGACGAGCTGGAATTGCCGGACGCAGCCAAGAGATTCTTTGATTACAAGAGCTATGGGCGCGAAGCAGTCAAAGAGGATCGCGGCATTTTCACCGACTATGGCTATGTCTATAATAACGGCAACGATTATGCGGAGTGGTACAAAGCCAACCAAGTGCCACAGGAATATCGTCTGACTTCGCAGCCCAGCTCTCAGCGGGATATGGACGAGCTGCCACAGGGCGCGGCGCTGCCCGCAGAGCCGCTCCCCGTGCGTCCGCTGGTGCTGAACGCCACCGACACGCAGGGCAGAATCAGGGAGATCACCGAGCATTTGGAACAGGGCGTACAGGAGGTCTTTGAAAGTGAGCGGTATCGGGATTATCTGAAAGCCATGTCCCGCTTCCACAATTACAGCCTGAACAATACGCTGCTGATCGTCATGCAGAAGCCGGACGCATCCCTTGTTGCAGGCTATGGAAAGTGGCGCGACGAATTTGAACGCCATGTCAAATCCGGCGAAAAGGGCATCAAAATCCTTGCGCCCGCGCCCTATAAAATCAAAAAGGATGTGGCGAAAACTGACCCAGACACCGGGCAGCCCATCATCGGTGCAGACGGCAAGCCTGTCACAGAGCAGCAGGAGGTGTCGATTCCGGCGTTCAAGGTGGTGTCGGTATTCGATGTGAGCCAGACCGAGGGCAAAGAGCTTCCCGACATTGCCGTGGACGCGCTCACGGGCAATGTGGAACAGTATGAAGATTTTTGGAGAGCCTTGAAGCTGACCTCTCCCGTTCCTGTGACGCTTGAAAAAATCGACGGCAGCGCACACGGCTATTATGACCTTGCAGAAAAACGCATTGCCATTGACGACGGCATGAGCGAGCTACAAACCATCAAGACGGCGATCCATGAGATTGCCCATGCCAAACTGCACGATATTGACCTGAACGCGCCGGAGCAGGCGGAGCGCCCCGACCGCAGCACCCGTGAGGTGCAGGCGGAAAGCGTCGCCTATACGGTGTGCCAGCATTTCGGGCTGGACACGTCGGACTACTCCTTTGGCTATGTCGCTGGGTGGAGCAGCGGACGCGATATTAAGGAGCTGAAAGCATCCCTTGAAACCATCCGCACCGCCGCCAGCGAGCTAATTTCTGAAATCGAGGGGCATTTTGCAGAGCTTCAGGCGCAGCACACCGCAGAGCAGGAACAGACTGTTGCGCAGGATGTGCCGGAGAACACCTTTTCCATCTATCAGCTCAAAGACGGCGACGCAACGCGGGATCTTCGATTTGAGCCGCTGGAACAGGTAAAGGCCGCCGGGCTGCGGGTTGACCGCGACAATTATGAGCTGGTCTATACCGCACCGCTGTCCGACACGGACACGCTGGAGGACATTTTCGTTCGCTTCAATATGGACAGGCCGCAGGATTTTACCGGGCATAGCCTTTCTATGTCCGATGTCATTGTGCTGCATCGAGGAGAACAGGAAACGGCGCACTATCTGGATCGCGGCGGCTATACCGAAGTGCCGGAATTTTTACAACCGGAGCAGACCGCAGAGCAGGAAGCACAGGCTGACGCCCCGCCAGCGGAAAGACCGCTGACAGGGTTACAGAAGCAGGCTGTCGAAATTGCCAAACGGTATGAAACGCTCTCCATGCAGGAGAAAATCGGCGTGATTGCGCAGGCGTTCGGCTGCACGTCCGGCACGATTGAAACCTCGCCCTGCACGGGAAAATGGCGCGGCACAAGTGATATTTCCATTCGCTTTGATAATGGCAGCTCTCTGTTTTTGGGCAACCACATGACGCGGAAAGCCAGAACCAAAAAGGTACGGCAGGAGCTTGTCGATAGCGCGTTGGTGCGGTATAACCCTGAAATCATCCGCATTGCAAAGGAAACTGCCTATACCGCCCTCAAAGAGCGTGAGCTTCAGGACAATGCTATTGCCGAAGCAAAGGGCTTGAAGCCCTACACGCTGCTGAACGTGGAGTTCAACGACGGCGCAGATCAGCAAAGCAGCGGTTACATAGGCTGGTACTATGCGACGCTGGCGGTGGACGGAAAAATCTGTACGCATTTAGAAACAGGCTTGAATCACGACATTGCATCCGGCAGCGTAAGCCCGACGCCCACGCGGGAGAATTACTACGCAGCCGGAGCGCTGAAAGAAAGTGATGTGGACTATGTTTTCAACAACGTCGGCTTTTCCTCTGCTTCCGGCCTTTACTCTCTGCATCTCAGCGACGCCGCACGGGGGCGCGCTGAATTGGAGCTTGCGAAAAAGCTGATCGACGATTACTGCCGCGAAGAATTTCATTCCGGTGCAGATTTCAGCGACCTGTCCGCCGTTGGTATTGGACACACGACCGTTACGGATGATGAAATCCCCATTCAGGCATACGCAAACCTGACGGACTTCCGCATTGAAAAATATTTGGGTGATGTGCTGATTGAGAGCCGACCGTATGAATCGCTGGCTGCGCTGATCCAAGGCGAGCTGAACGATTTGGAGTTTGACGACTTGACCTATGCGAGCGACGAGCAGATTGCCATGTTCCACGACCAAGAGGAAGCGTCCGGCAAGGAAGCACCCTCCCTTGATCCGGCGGCGCAGCCCGTCGTGACGATTCTTTGGAGCGAGAGCGATAAGCTGCAAGAGGGTGAACAGCTCCCACTTGCCCGCGCTGACGCACTTTTTAAGGCGCTGGACGATGAAAAGCGTTCCGAGCGTGAGAAGCCCGGTTATACAGGCGGCTGGTACGATAAAACCAAATTCCGCATTGACTGCACATTCCACGGGGAACGCGACAGCTACGAGGGGCGGCAGGACTTTGGCGACGGGGACGGCGCTCTGATCGATCATATCCAAGCCCATCACGAATACTACGCCAAGGACGAGAGCTGGAAAAACTTTGTGCTGCACAACGAGGGCGCAGAAGCGTGGGAAAAAGACAAAGCCGAGCGTGAAACGCTTCTCACCGAGTTTGTACCGTATATGCGGCTGCATTGCAATCTCTCCGAGCAGGAGCGCACCGCTGCGGATATGCTGGAAAATGGAGAAGCCCTGACGCCGGAGCAGACAGCATATTTTCATGCGGTTCTTGCCCATGTGGACGCTTGCCGGGAAAAGCTGAACGCGGGCGATTATCACTTGCCCAATCCACCGCAGCTTTCCGATTTTGATAAAGAGCTTCAGGACTACAAAGCCCATGTAGAAAGTGAGATCGCACAGGAAGCCGAAGCCGCAGGCATGACCGTGGAGGAATATGCCGCCAATGGCTACGAGCCGCAGGAGCAGCCCGCCGACGTACAGGAGCAGCCGGAGAAAGCGCCGCCCGCAGATACCGCGCCGGAGCAAACCGCCGTCAGGTATTACACCATCAATGAGGGCGCTGCCCGCCGTGCCAACGATGCAAACAGCTACCGCGACTACGCCGCAGGCAGCGCCACCGCCGAATATCGGCAGATGGTAGATCAGGCAGCGGCGATTGCGCAGCGGCAGAAAGAGCGCGTCGATCCCATGTACCATGAGAAAATTGACGCGCTGCTGGACACCTACGCCCGCAAGCTGGCGGAAAACCTGAACGACCACTATGCCATTGAAGCCCGTGTTCCCTCGATCCTCGTTGCAGGCGGCAGCAATTTCCCTGTTCGCAAGAAAGAGAAGCAAAACGCCGCCCGTGACCGCAATATGCAGGAATGGCAGGATGTTCAGGGGATTTTGGACAAGATCCGCAGCACAGGCATGGGCGGTATCAGCATGGACGACCCGCAGGCGGCGGCAAAGCTGGAAGCCAAGCTCGTCAAACTGGAATCGGCGCAGGAAACCATGAAAGCCGTCAACGCCTATTTCCGTAAGAATAAGACTTTGGAGGGCTGCCCCAGTCTGACGCCGGAGCAGATCACCAAATTGCAGCAGGAAATGGCGCAGTCCTGGCATCTGGATAAGAGCCGGCCGTATCCCGCCTATATGCTCTCCAACAACAACGCCGAGATTCGCCGCATCCGTGGGCGCATTGAACAGGTGCGGCAGCATGAGGACACCAATTTTGCCGGATGGGAATTTGACGGCGGGCGCGTGGAAGCAAACAAAGCGGATAACCGTCTGCAAGTGTTCTTTGACGGTAAGCCGGATGAAGCGGCGCGAGACGAGCTGAAAGCAAACGGCTTCCGCTGGGCGCCCAGCGTCGGCGCATGGCAGCGCCAGCTTAACAAAAACGCATACTACGCCGCAGGGTACATTTCCTGTATTCAGCCTATCTCCGGGGAAAAGCCCATTGACGTGCAGCGCAGCGCCCAGCAGCAGGAATCCGCTGCCCCTGACGCCCACCTGACCGGGGAGCGCGTTTCAACGCCGCGTGGCAGCTTCCACGTTGCCGATATGACCCGTGAGCAGATGGAAGCCGCAGGCTATGGGTATCACCACAGCACCGCTGACGGCAAGTACCTTATCATGGGCAACGGCACACAGGCCTTTGCCATTGCCGCCGAGCAGCGGGAGCAGGAAAACTATATGCGCACGGCAGAGCTGTCCACCGAACAGAACTACAACATGATTGATGGGCAGATCAACAACACCCCGTCCGTGGACGAGCTGGAAGAAAAGGCAAAGCGCGGCGAGGTGATTTCGTTCTCCGCGCTTGCCGCAGCGGTCAAGGCCGAGGACGGCAGAACGCCCCAGCGCGACCCGGACGGCAAAAAGCCATCTATCCGCGCACAGCTCAAAGCGGATCGTGCGCAGTCCTGCAAGCCGCAGCAGCGGGAAAAGGAACAGGAAGCTAAACGGAGCATCCGGCAGGCTTTGGAAATGGAGTGACTTATGAACAAGTTTGAAAATGTGGATGTGCTGGCCTCCCTGCAACAGATCATGCAGCAGAACACAGCAGCCTTTCAGAATGATTTTGACATTGACAAGAAAATTCTGACACAGGCGGCAAAGAGTAAAAACGCCGAGGATAAGGTTTATCTATGGTTTTCCCGCCCCAACGGAACGCATTGTCTGCGGGAACGGGACGTGTTTCTGCGCGGAACGCGGGAGCATAATACGTTCCGTTTCTACCATGAGCAGACCAAGGAGCGTGTACTTGCCTATGCCGTGGTGCTGTCCGGCATGGAGAGCGGCAAGGTAAAAGGCAGCATTTATGAGCTGGACTATGCAGCGAAAGCCGAACTTGCAATCCAGACCGCCTTGCGGACAGACAATAACCGTCTGATCTATGAAAAAGGCTCACGGGAGCTGTCCAAGGAGTGCCGCTTTGAAGCGACGCCGGATCGGGAGTACGGAAAATTCGTGTGCTATGAAGCCGTGCCGCATGACCCGGATGCGCTGCGGGATCTGCTGCGCGACGAGAGCCGGAAGCGTGAACGGCTGAAACCCGGAAATTTCAAGGAGCATATCGGGCGGCTTTCCAACGAAAAGGTGCTTACCGAAGCACAGCGCCTTTCGGCGGCGTTCCAATCCCTGCAAGCGCCCAACAGCCCCAACGGAACACATTTTGCCGTAGAAGTGTCGCCGTGGTTTGAGCGCATCGCATCCAGCCGGGAGCATGAGCGGCTATTTGCGCTGCTTCCGTATAAGACGTTGTATCTTTCTTCGGTCAAGGACAGGCACGGCGTTTTCGCTTTTATCAGCAAGGACGAACGGCGCGATTTGCCGCTGCGCAAGCAGCGTCCCTCTGTCCGGGCGCAGCTCAAAGAGGGGCAGTCGAAAAAAGCCGCTGCACCCAAAAAGGCAGCGGCAAAGGCGAAAGATAATGATTTGGAGGTATGAGCATGGGCAATGTTCCGTTCACCATTGAGGAAGAAAATCTGATCTGCATTTACCACAAGTACGACCGCCGCAGGACGATTGCGGCAATTTCCGACGCGCTGCCGGATATGGACGCAGATATGCGTTCGCTGGCAGAGCAGACAATCCATAAGCTGCACAACATGACCGACGCAGCATTTGAGGAAGCGCAGTTTACCATGACGCTTTCCGACGCAGAGTAAAAGACGACGCGGGGCGCGGCAGCCGATGATGGCTGCTGCGCCCCGCGTTTTTATTTCTTGTAATGAAATTCAATCAACCGAGATGTTCGGAGTTAAGATATTGTCGCATAACGCTTCTGTAAAATAGCTTATTGCTGGAGTGCAACCAGAGCAATCTCCAAATTGCGTGGCGTAGGCTATGTATGTATCTTGTGGCGCGACCATTTCCGAATAATTACAAGCATAATCTGGCTTTAATTTGTCGCGGCAGGCATCAATCTCTTTTCTAATGTCTTTACATCAATTTCTGTGCTTGGTAGATCGTTTGCTGTAATTGAAGCGCTTCTATTGTAGTGGAACATTCCAAAAAGAATTGCTCGTTTTTTCATAAAACCCCTCCGTATTTTGAGAAGAACCAACTTGTTTATGCTGTACTTGCATTTTCCGGTCACGCTTTCAAACTCGTTTTTCATAACTGGCAGGGAAAACATACGCCCCTTGCATCCTCCACGCTGTAAAGCCGCTCTCAGCAAGGCATACAGGCACTCTAAGCCGTGACTTTGCGCTTGCTTTCAGCTATCCCGTGCGCGTAGGTGCAGCGCACCGACCACGAGGAACACCAGACCGAAAATCACCCAGCCCCAGATGGGATCATGCTCCGAAATGAAGTAGGCCAGCAGCCCGAACACCGCTGCATAGATCAGCGTGAGCAGTCCGCCGACGAGCCAGAAGCCGATGCTGGTATTTTGCAGCCACAACAGCAGCAGAAATGTTGCAATGCCGATCACAAGGCACAGCGCCGGATGAATTGCGGTGAACTGATTGCAGCATACTCCGGCGGCGATGCCGAGAGCGATGCTGTCAAAGAGAATGATATGCCCAAAGAATAGTCCGATCACCGAGCAGACAAGCCCAATGAAAAGCCCAATCGCCATAATCGCGCCCTGCGCTGCCAACCAACCCATAAAGAAGCCTCCTTTCGTTTACGCCATGATTGCGTCCATAATCGTCTGAATGGTATTACAGGTATCGTCAAAGGAAATGTCCTTTGCGTACTCATACTCGCGGCTGTATTTCTCCCACAGTCTACGGAGCGTATCGCTTTCGCGGATCTCTTTCATAATCTCCGGGTAGTCTGTCAGGATCGTGCCGCTGCCGCGTTTCTGCGTCGTTCGTTCCAGTGCCCGGCGCAGCGTCGCTTTGTCACATTCCGTGCCGCGCAGCGCGTACAGGATATGTACGTCGTAATAATCTCTCGGACGGGTATTCGCAATGTTGCGGGACAGCACAGTTTCCAGCTTTTCCGCCAGTACCGTTTCAAGGTTGTAGGCAAGAATACTGATCGTGCGGTCATCGAACAGCAAGGAGAATGTGTATTCCACCTCGCGGGGCGTTATCATGTCGCCCGTGGTGACATCCACCGTCAGCGGTACGCTGATCGGCGGATAGTTCGCTTTCAACGCGACCCGGATGCCGGGGTAATCATCGGTTTCCCGAATGTCAGAGATACCGACAACCTCAAACTGCACGTCGTCGGCAATCTGGACAGCGCAAATCTCTGTAAAGATTTTGCGGATTGCTTCATGCGTCAGGGTGAAGCCCTTGATCGTTGTGTCCAGATCCATTGTTGCCCGCGTGTCCAATCCCACAATGGCGGAAATCAGGAATCCGCCTTTGAGAATGAAATTGTTCTTATAGGGCGAGAGCGAAATTCGTTCCAGCAGCCGTTCGAGCATGTAGTTCTGCATGACGAGCTGCGCCGAGATATGCTTCTCTGCCGCTTTGTTCTTGATAAAGGCTTTTAGCTGCATCGGATTTTTTGTAATCATAGCAAAACCTCCATGTAGCGCAGCACCTTTGGCTTCACGCGAAGCTGGTCTGCGTACTGCATCAGTTTGTGAATGTTCTTATCCTTGGACGCTGCATAGCGTTTCATAGCTTCTCCGACGATCTGAACATCGCTGCCGCTGCCGCGCAGGATGTCACACAGCGTCCGTTCCAAATCGTAAACACGAATTGGATTGCCAGAGGGGGATTCAATTTCAATTCTGCCGAACTCGTAGTTCTCCGGCACAACGCGCTTGACAATTAAATTTTCCTGCTTCAAGGACGGGGCATTGTAGCCCTTGGGAAAGGTCATCGTATATTTTGCCGGGGTACGGTCTGAATAGCCCAGCAGATACAGAGCGGTATCGTGCGAGTAGATCCCGCGCCCATACTTGCGCTGCAAGAGGTAGAAATCGTCCTCCCATGCGCTGCTCCGCACATACAGGCCGCGCCCAAAGCGGTACATCTCGCCGCTCTTAACAAACTCCTGTAAAACGCTGCGGTGCAGTCCGGCTTCCGTCACCTGCGCAGCGGTAATTGTGCCGTCCTCCGACGCTTCCAGCAGTTCTTCGATTTTCTCCTTGGCGTTCATGCTTCTCACCTCGCTTTGACAATCACACATTATATTATAGAGAAATAATGTGTGATTGTCAACTAAGAAACGACGAACACACATTAAATTGTTTGAAAATAATGTGTGAATGTCAAAGGAGCTACAAGGCTTTGTCCTGTTCCTGCCCGCGATTGGGGGACAGGATGCTGTCGATGTTCTGCTTGACGGCATCGTATTCCCGCATACGTTTTTTCAGGCTTCCGTATTCGGCGTACAGCCGATTCTTTTCTTCGGACAGTCTGGAATATTCCTCGCGCAGCTTGGCAAGGTCGGGGAGCTTATCACCGACGCCCGCCGTTTTCAGCGCCCGCGCCGACGCTTCAAAGAGAATGATTTCGCGCTCACGTCCGCGCAAATACTTTTCTTTGTCACGGGATTTCTTGTATTCGCTATACAGCGGCTTTAGCTCTTTGTAGGTAGCGGTATGCTTTATCAGCAGCGCCAGATCAGACAGGCGGTGTTCCACCGTTTTCAGCGCAGCGGCCGTTTGCTCGTTGCTGTCCTGAAACTCCGTGATTTTTTGCTCCAAATCGGTATAGTGGGAAATGCCGTGCTGGTCGAGAAATACCATTGTGCAGGCGGCGCGTTTCAGGTTTTCAATTTTTGCCCAGCGTTCATATCCAGCGGATTGCTGCGCCTTGATGCAGTTTTCAATATCAATCAGCAGCGACACGCCGCTGCGCTCCGGCTTCGGCGTTTTCAGAACGACTTTACCCTTGATGCGTTCGGCTATGGCTTCCTCGGTGTAGGCTTCCCCCAACGTCTTTGCACGGGTAAATCGCTCCTGACCGGGAGCGCGGAATGAGATATACTTTCCACGCTTGATTTCATACCCCTCGGCTTCCAGCCGACGCAGGAGGTCGTCAAGGTCTTTGGAAATGGGAATGAGCCTGTCAATGGCGATTTTCAGCTTTTGCTTATAGCTTGTCCCTTTCCGCTGCGCGTCCCATTCGGCATACTGCTTGCCGTGCTCCGCACCGGGCGTGACAACGGACAGCCCGTTTTCCCGGCACAGCCTGTCGCTGACACGACGGATCTGCGCATAGCTTTTGCGGTTGGAAATGTACTTCTTATGCTCTGCAAAATCCACAGCACAGAAAATGATGTGGTTATGGCAATGCTCCTTGTTGATGTGAGTAGCAATGACATACTCATACTTGCCGCCGAGGATTTCATCGGCAAGCTGCCGTCCGATCTCGTGGGCTTGCGCATAGCTGACCTCGCCCGGTTCAAAGGCCTGTATCAGGTGATGGGCGAGATTGTTGCCTTTCTGCATGGCAAGCAGCCGTGTTTTTTCAAACTCAAGGTCTGCGGTTTCCACGGCGCAGCCGAACGAGGACACCAGCAGCTTATCGTCGGTCTTTGCCGGATCAACAATATAGTCAATGGCTTTTTTCAGGGTGCTTTTGATAGGATGGATCTTTGTAATTGCCATATCTCTGCCATCGCCCCCTTGATGTCCTCAATGTCCTGCGCATAGAGCGTTCCCGCAGCGTTCACGCGCTTTGCAATCTGATTGATGTTTGTGCCGATTTTTTGCAGCTCGGCGGTCATTGCTTTCACGTCGCTGTAATCCAGCCGGATCACATAGCCGTCTATGAGCATTTTCCGCGCATAAACGGAAAAACAGCCCGTTCCCATTTGCTGCATTTTACGCTCGATCATTGCCCGTTCCCCGGCAGTCACAGGAACGCGCAGCACGATATTCCGCGTTCGGTTTGCCATTTGTTCACCGTCCTTTCCGCTCCGAATAAGGGTTTGGGATTATCCCAACAAGCAAAGCACAGACAGGTGCTTTTTCGGGAGTGTGGCTACACTCCCTATGCTTGCTACGGTATCTCCCTCACTACTATAACGGCGACACAGCCGCATTTTGGCAAACCACAGGGCAAATTTTTTCAAAAGAAAAACGCCATGAACTTCCTGTTCATAGCGTTCATCACACCGTATTCAATTTTCTCCCTCGCTGTCCGCTCTCGCATCCAATATTGCCTGTGCCGTCGCTGTAAGGATTTTGATTTCTGCATCCGTCAGCTCGTCCAACAGTATTTCAAACTGCCGCCGCTCCGTAGACTTATCTGCCGCTTCGTTGCCGTAAAGGATCTGATCGACAGAGATATGATAGCGGGACACCAGCTCTAAAAATACTTGAAGGCTGGGCTGTTGACCTTTGTTTTCGATGTTGGCAAGATAGCGCGGCGAAAGGAACATATCGCTTCCGGCTTTGTTGCGGGATTCGTTCTGCTTCTTCCTTCCAGCTTTGATCGCTGCACCATACGGCTTGAAGTCAATTTTCGCAACAGGTCGTTTTTCTTTCTTGACTCTCTTAGGCATAATTTAATCACCCTATTACATTCTACTGTTCACCTTTTCTTCCTGATATGTTTATACAGTTCCTTATAGTAGCCAAAATAATTCATAATTTCCGCGTTGCTATTATACGGATTTCCGTATATAATTATGCTGATAGAGTTTAGAGAAAGGGTGGATGAAGATGGAATATATGTCCTGTCCCGAAGCAGCGAAAGAGTGGGGCATTTCTGAAAGGCGGGTACAGCGGCTTTGTGAGGATGACCGCATACCTGACATTTCAAAAATCGGTTATATGTGGCTGATTCCCAAAGACGCAGAGAAACCTGCGGACGGGCGGAAAAACCTTGAGGAAAACTTGAGAATTGAATGATACACTGTTTTTCTGCTGGAAAGGAGGCGATTGCCGTGAATGAAAAACTGCTGATTGTGGACGATGAAAAAGGCGTTGTAGACATGCTGAAAAGCTATTTTGAAATGCGCTCTTTTCAGGTTTATACAGCCCATGATGGAAAAGGCGCATTGAAGCAGATAGCACATAACCCAGACCTTGTACTACTGGACATCAATATGCCCGGTATGGATGGCCTGACTGTCTGTGAGAAGATCCGTGACTACATTTCTTGCCCGATCCTGTTCCTGACTGCACGGATCGAAACCGCCGATAAAATCAACGGATTTCAGGCAGGAGCGGACGATTATATCATAAAACCCTTTGATATTGACGAATTGGGAGCCAGAGTAGCTGCCCACCTGCGGCGGGAAAACAGAAAGCAGGAGCAATCAACACTTCGCTTTTTCTCTGATATGGTGATCGACTATTCCAAGCGCGAGGTATCCATAAACGGCGAAAGAATCGGCTTATCGCGGAAAGAGTTTGATATTGTGGAGCTTCTTTCCGCCAATGCGGGACAGGTCTTTGACCGGGAGCGGATTTATGAACTTGTGTGGGGGCTGGACAGCGATGGTAACAGTGATACGGTCATGGAGCATATCCGAAAAATACGAAACAAGTTTGCTGCCTTGTCGCGTCACAGCTATATTGAAACAGTTTGGGGGGTGGGCTACAAATGGAATGGATAAAAAACATGAGCCTGAAAAAGTCCTTGTTTACTCTGACGTTCGTGAACCTATTGCTGGCAGTGATCCTCTCCGCTGTCGTCTTTTGGGGCTGCACAAAAATAAGCGCGGCACTTGACCCATCCGGCGTCCAAATTGTTGTCGGCGCAGATGCCATTATAAAAACAGAATTTCCAGAGCCAACAGCCGGAACAGCCGTAGCCGGGAATGTGCTGGCGGTTTTACAATTTTGCTTACCGATTCTATTCTTCATTGTCGCTTTGATATTAACTGCATCGCTGTTCTATCGCTGGAAACTGAAAGAGCCGCTTGCTATTCTCATGGATGGAGCAAACCGCATGATGGAGAATGATTTGGACTTTACCATTCCATCCGTGTCTGGGGACGAGCTGGGACAGCTCTGTGTTGCATTTGAAACCATGCGGCAATCGCTATTGAACAGCAACCGCGAGCTGTGGCGGCAAACTGAGGAACGGAAACGGCTGAACGCCGCGTTCTCCCACGATCTCCGAAACCCGATAACGGTCTTAAAAGGCTCGGCAAAAATGGCAAAACAGTGTGCAGATAGCGGCAATACGCCGCAGCTCATGGATAATCTTGAGCGCATGGAAGCCTATACAGGGCGCATCGAACGCTATGTGGAAACTATGAGCAAGGTTCAACGGTTGGAGCAGGTGCAGCCGGAAAAAGTGACTTTTGACACCGCTGCGCTGAGCGCCGATTTGGAAAAAGCCCTTGGCTTTTCCGCAGCCGATCATGGAAAGCAGCTTTACTTTCACGGTCTATCCGCAGGCAGCACTGTCACACTGGATAAAGGGATGTTGTTTCAAGTTGCTGAGAACCTTACAACAAATGCTCTCCGATTTGCAAAAGAGAATGTTTCGGTAGAACTCTCCATAGAGGGCGAAAATCTGAAACTGGAAATTGCGGATGATGGCGACGGATTTCCGGCGGAGTTTTTGAAAAACGGCATCCAGCCGTTCCGCAAAGGTACGGAAGAAGCGGAGCATTTGGGCATGGGACTTTATATCTGCGATCTTCTTTGCCGCAAACACGGCGGTACGTTGAAAATCGCAAATACCGATATCGGGGCTGTTGCCTCCGCTATTTTGAAAATCTCATAACTCTTGAGCGTTTTTTGAGATTTGCCTTTTATACTCTCCTTATCAAACCGATAAGGAGAGTTTTTTTATGGATATTCAGGTAAACGATGTTTCCAAAATCTACGGTACGGGCGAGAACGAAGTTGTTGCGTTGTGCCATGCAAATATGACAATCCACTCCGGTGACTTCATCTCCATTATGGGGCCGTCAGGCAGTGGCAAAAGTACGCTGCTTCACATCATCAGCGGATTGGATACGCCAACTTCCGGCAAGGTGTTGTATGGCGATACTGACATCCATCACGGCAGTGACAAGGAGTTATCGGCGTTCCGTCGCCAACAGATCGGCTTCATCTTCCAGCAATTCAATCTGCTCCCAGTGCTGACAGCGCAGGAGAATATCATCATGCCGCTGCTTCTCGACAAGCGCCAGCCGGACAATGCCTATTTACAGGAGATCGCAGCCTTTTTAGGGATCGACAGCCGTTTGACCCATCTGCCCCATGAACTGTCCGGCGGGCAGCAGCAGCGCGTGGCAATCGCCCGCGCTCTGATCGCACAGCCAGACATCATCTTCGCCGACGAGCCGACAGGAAATCTTGATACCAAAAGCGGCAGTGAGGTTATGGAAATGCTCTGTGATCTTCGGGCGAAGATGAATAAGACCCTCATTGTCATTACCCACGATCCTGACATTGCAGAGATGGCAGAGCGCCGTTTTACCATCATCGACGGAGTGCTTTCGGAGGTGACGGTGAAATGAAATCCTATCTGGCACTTGCTTGGAAAGAACTGAAGGCACAGAAAATTACGGCGGTTTTAATCCTGATTGCCGTTATCACGTCAACGATTATGACTACTGTGATCGGTCAATCCATCGGCATATTGCAATCTATGCGTGTCCAGCAGGCTGCGGGACTGAACGGAAACCGCTATGTAACTTTTCATCAACTCAGCCGGGAACAGACGCAAAAGCTCCATGAGGATGATCGCCTGTATGACGTAGGCGACGTCATCTTTGTCGGCAGCACAACACTTGGCAACAGCAGCTTGACCTTGTATCTCCGGGAGTATCACGACAATGCTTTGGCAATGTACCCGGCAATCAGCGAGATAAAAGAGGGTTGTTTGCCGAAAAAAGCAAATGAAGTAGCCTTGTCGGAAGATGCGCTGCACTATCTCGGCTTGGATGCTGCGATTGGGGACACCATTTCTCTGGATTTGAGCGTATATGTCATGGACGGATCATTGCCAGAGGTTAAATACGTCGCTGACTTTACCCTGACAGGCATTTTGGAGAATAGTTACCTCGGCTATGCAACTGGTACGGTTGATGGAATTGTCGGAAATGGAACAGCAGAAAGTGTATTACCGGACGAATATCTGCTCTATTCCACCGATTTCAAAACCCACAGCAAACAGGATTTTCAGAGCATTGTCTGTGATCTTGCGGCAAAATTACAGGAAGATGATCGGTATATCCAGTACAACTGGGTTCTGCTTCACGCACTCGGTATTGCCTATGATGCAGACGAGGATAGCAGCACGGGCGCAGGTTTTTCCTTTATGACGGCAGCTTGTATCTTGGTGGGCGTATTGGTTTTGCTTGCAGCCGGGCTCGTGATTTATAACATTCTGAAAATCTCCATCACAAAGCGTATCAAAGAATATGGAACACTCCGTGCCATCGGCGGACAACGGAGACAGATTTATCGCTTGGTGTCCGTACAACTCTTGATCCTTTGCGGAGCTGGGCTTCCTGTTGGGCTGCTGATTGGTACTCTGTCGGCAAAAGGGGCGTTGATCGCGGCAACTGGCGTTCTCAATCCCGAAATATTCATGGCAAACAGCACTTCCGAACTGAACTCTGCCATCAGTGCTGCCAGCACGGTAAAACTGCCAATGCTCTTTGCCAGTGTTGCGGTCACGCTGATCTTTGCAATGTTGGCTGCTTTTCCCGCGGCGCGGTACGCCTCCCGCGTTTCTCCCACGGTTGCGATGTCCGGACAAACAGTGAAGATCAGGCGCCGGGTAAAGAAAAATCGCACCATCCGCAATTTTGATGCCTACTACGCACGGCTCAGCTTGAAACGCGGACGAGGCAGGACAGTTGTTACAATCTTGTCCCTGGTTATGAGTATTACCGTTTTTGTCGCCTTACAGAGCTTTACCGGGCTGCTCGACGCCAGCAGCTCCATTCAGAATATGTATTCCGGCGACTATGCGATTACAAATGAAACCGTCGGCATTCCGGCAGAAGCCGTGAAAACGCTGGAAGCGAATGATGCGGTAGAGGGTATTTCCACTACCCGGCTTTCCGTGTTTATGCCGGGAGCCGGAGATGTGCTGCCCTTTGAAACGGATTTGTCCGTGCAGAGCCATGAAACCTTGCAGCTCGCAAGCGTTGATGAAGGGCAGTTCCGCACCTATGCCCCTGATTTGTCTGAAGAGGATAAGCAAGCGTTGAATGACGGAACGGGCTGCTTGATTCAAAATCCCATTGCTTTTTCGTATGGAGATACGGGCATACAGCAGACAAACCTTGCCGTTGGCGACACAATCCGGCTGGGAGATAAAATAGTCCGCGTGGTAGGACTTACTGATACCCCTGTTATTATCAATAATGCTGGTTTTACAAATGGTGTCCAGATCATTGTAAACGGTGAGCTATATAGCCATCTGCTTGGAGATGACAGCTATTCGGAAATCTACCCAACGCTCAAAAAGAATGCAGATGCAGATGCCTTTGAAAGTTGGCTGGATAACTGGTGTAGCGAACAGCCGGGAACGCACTGGCTCTCTTACCGTCAAAGCAGCGACGAAATGGCGGAGAGCTTTGCACAAGTCAAGATGCTGTGCTGGGTACTGATTGCTTTTATCGGTGTCATCGGTGTTCTGAATATCATCAATACCGTTTACAGCAACATCCATACTCGTGTATGCGAGATCGGTATGCAGCGGGCTATTGGAATGAGCGCCGCAAGCCTTTATAAAACATTCTTGTGGGAGGGTGCCTATTACGCTATCTTTGCGTCTGTGATTGGTGCGGTGTTGGGGTATGTCTGCTGTATCTTTGTCGGGGCAGCAAAGACGGACACCTTACAGCTTGTTACCGTTCCCGTCATGGCGATTATAGAGGCTGCTGTGGTTTCTGTTGCGGCCTGCCTGCTGGCAACGGCGATCCCGCTGCGCTCTATTGCAAAAATGAACATTGTCGAATCGATTGAGAATGTCGAATAACACCTGAGCAAAAGCCGTCCGGCTTTGCAAGATGACGGCGGCTTTGAAATATTGCATTTCAAGCCGCCGTTTTCCTTTTGAAAAAATGGATTTACGGGGGGTGTGATAAAGTCGCCCTTTTTTAGGATACGGCGGTGTCCGAGGAGGTATCGCCGTGTCCATTTTGCTTTTTTATGACCCCAATGATCTGCATCAGCTAAAAAAAGTATAGCCCCTCCGTCGGACTATTCCGGGCATGAGCATGAACACAGAGATCATGTAAATAGATTATATAATTCTTCTGCGTCTGTCTGCGTTTTGCAGACAGACGCTTTTTGCTGTTCTTACGGCTGCTGCGCTGGCTGCCGATCACCGCCTGTTTCTTTCTCTCAGAAAGCAACAATGAAGCAGGAGGTGCAACGCATGGAGTCCTCGTAAAAATTTTTTCTCAACTTTTTTCTGCGAGTTTGCCAAAACGCATGGTGCAGACCGTAGTAGTGGCGAAAGGGGAAGAAACCCGTATCACCCGCCTTTGCGGACGCGAAGGGAGGTGAATACATGAAGCCTCATTCGCACGAAGAACATATCCAGCACTCCTTTGATGCGTTCTGCAAAAAGGTACTGCGGAACGAAGCCGCGGGACTATCAGAACGCGCTGGCACGGAAAAGAAACCGAGAGGTCTATTTTTCCGAACTGCCCGTCGAAGTACTGGAACAGTTCGCTGTCCGTGATACCTATTTCACGGATAGCCGCACATTTGAAGTCATCGGTCATTCGGTTTGTATCGACGATGAAACGCTGGCGGAAGCAATCTCCGCTTTGCCTGTTGACCGCAGAGATATTATCCTGCTGTCTTACTTCCTCGATATGTCCGACGCTGAAATTGCAAATGTGCTGAACATGGTGCGCCGTTCCGTTGCCTATCGCAGGACAAGCACCCTAAAGCTGCTGAAAAACCTGATGGGAGGAGAAAACAGATGACAAGTCAATCGAAGAATAACCGTCTGTTGCCGCTGACCGTCATTGAAGCGGCTGCTGGCGGTGACGTGGAAGCGATCAACACCGTTCTGAAACACTATGCAGGGTACATAGCCCGTCTGTCGATGCGTGAGCTTTACGACGAGTACGGAAATCCCCATCTCTGCGTGGATGAAGAACTGCGGCGCAGGCTGGAAACGAAACTCATTACCAAGCTGCTCACATTCCGCGTGAGATAACTGACGCCTGACAGAAACGTGTCCCCCCTTTCCTCGTTTTTGCCTGATGCTCCTTGAAAAATATGCCCGCAAGATAACGGCGGTGCATCATAGGCAAAACGGGTACGTTCCTTTTGCGCTGAGCCGGGCGGCTGGTACGCCATGACGTATATCCGAGAGGATATGCCGAGCGACAAATACCGCGCCGTAAAGCAAGTGTGGCAGCTTGCAGGCGACGACGCGCAAAACACATAATGATACGACCTTACAGCCACAGTCCGAGCGTTCAAAGCGTCGCAGGCGATGGGTAGGGCTGCACGAGAACCGTGCGGGGGTGAAACTCCCTTGGAGCTGCGCCAGCAGCCGTCCGTTTTGTCATTTCCCTTTGTAGTTATTTCGTTTCCCATGAAAGGGGGATTTGTTTCTATGGAAAAAACCATGAAGATAACAACGTCCCCGATTGTACGCGAGTACAAGATCGGGGATATAACGTATATCGTCAAGGCCGTCGTCAAAGACGGCGCGAAAGAGGACGCCGTGACAAAGGTGCGCCGCCTGATTCAGAATGACTTGCGGGGTAAAAAAGTTACAAATAATTTTGAACCCGCCTAATGACGGCGAGCGAGATCCCTGGTATAATATAAATAACCTGTTTGTCCGGCTGCCGGAATAGGAGGCAACATGAAAAAGCAGCCCGACAAAATCACCGCATATTACTACCGTGCCGCGAACAAACAAACAGACCTGAACCTTGACAATCAAATGCACCGACTTTTGAGCCATGCGCAGGAAAGCGGAGCGGACACCTATATGTTCTTCGTGGACAATGGGTACAACGGCCTGACCGCAGAGCGTCCGGCGTTTCAAAATCTGATTGCAGAAATCCATGAGAACCGCGTGCAGAAAATCGTTGTCGTATCGCTTGACCGACTTTACCGCAGCTATCTTGCAGCGGTGGCGTTCCTTGATGATATGGAGCAGCGCGGTATTCCGATTTACTCCATTACAGACGGCGATCTGCCCCTTTGCCGAAATCTATATCACGGCATTGTCAACGCCTACCGCAATTCTTCCGAGAAAGGCGGTGAGTGCAGATGACAGGATTTACCTTTCAGAGCTTGACGCCGCAGGACAGTTTAAGCAATGAGCTTCGCAGCGTAATCCGCGATAATGTCTTGCAGTTCTATGCCAAGGGGCTATCTACGGAAGCAGAGGAAGAAGGTCTGACCGCTCTGTATGAGCGACTTTCGCAGGAAGATAAGCTGGATGGTGAAAGCAACTCCATAGCGAACCAGAAGAAGATTCTGGAACGCTACTGCAAGGATCACGGGATTACCGCCTACCGCCATTATGACGAGGACGACGGTTATTCCGGCACAAACTTCAACCGTCCGGGCTTCCAGCGTATGCTTGCCGACATCAAGGCAGGGCGGATCAAGCGCGTCATCGTAAAGGACATGAGCCGCTTCGGGCGCGATTATCTCCAAGTGGGAATGTATACCGATGTTGTTTTCCCGGAGTTTGGCGTTCATTTCATTGCCGTCAATGACGGCGTGGACAGCACACGCGGCGAAAGTGAGTTTACCGCGATCCGCAATGTGTTCAACGAAATGTATGCCCGCGATACCTCTAAAAAGATTCGTGCTACATGGCAGAGCAAGGGCAAGTCCGGCGAGCATTTGACGACCATTCCTCCCTATGGGTATATGAAAAGCCCGGAGGACAAAAAGAAATGGATCGTCGATGAAGAAGCCGCAGCCGTCGTACAGAAGATATTCTCCCTGTGCGCGTCCGGCAAAGGCCCCACGCAGATTGCTAAATGGCTCAAACAGCAGCAAATCTTGAACCCAACCGCCTATTGCCATGCGAAAGGTCTGCCGACCAGCAACAAGCCGACAGCAGACCCGTACAAATGGACAAATGAAACAGTTTCCCGCATTTTGGAGCGCGTAGACTATCTGGGACATACCGTAAACTTCAAGACTACAAAGCAGTCCTATAAGAGCAAGAAGAAAATCTGGAATGACCCTGAGAATTGGGTGATCTTCGAGAACACCCAGCCGCCGATCATCGAGGAAAGCGTGTTCCTGATTGTTCAGAACATTCGCAAGGCGCGTCGCCGTCCTACCAAGATGGGTGAAATGGGTATGTTCTCCGGGCTTCTGTATTGCGCAGAGTGCGGCGGCAAAATGTATCAATGCCGCGCTACCAACTTTGCGGAGAACCAGAAATACTTCATCTGCTCCACCTACCGCAAGGGCAAGGATCTCTGCACGACCCATTCTATCAAGAATGTCGTGCTGCATGAAATTGTTCTGCGAAATCTGCGGGAAGCAATCTCCTATGTTTCAGAGCATGAAGCGGAGTTCATTCAGGACGCAGCCGAGAGCGATATGCGAGACAGAGATGCCGAATTTGTTCGGAAGCGTGAAACGCTGGCAAAGGCGGACACGCGGATTGCCGAGCTTGACCGCATTATCTCCCGACTGTATGAGGACAACGTGATTGGCAAGCTGTCAGACGAACGGTTTATCAAAATGTCCCATGACTACGAGCTGGAACAAAGCAACCTGAAATCAATGGCAGAAGTCCTGCGCAAAGACCTGAAGCAGCAGGAGCAGCAGAAAACCAATGTTAAGGCGTTTATCGCTGCCGTGAAGAAGTACACGGATTTGCAGGAGCTTGACGCGGCTGTTCTCCGTGCTTTCATTGACAGGATCGAAGTTTCCCATGTTGACAAGAAATCCAGAACGCGGGAAATCACCATCGTCTATAACTTCATCGGTGCATTTGACTTCACACGGGCAATCGAAAATGCCCGCAACACAAGTAAAAAAGAGCAAAGAACGGCATAGCCGTTAAGCTACACCGTTCCTTGCTTCAATGTTTTCCTAAGTCACCGCCGCATTCAAGAGGCCTTCTTTTTTCTGTTCCGCTTTCAGCGGCAGTATTTCTCGATGTAGGCGTTCTGGCACTTGATGATGATCTTCACAGCCTCGTCGCGGCCGAGCACGTCGCTCACCACAGTCTCCTTGCCCTCAAGGCTTTTATAGACGCGGAAGAAGTGCTTGATCTCGCTGGCGACGTGGTCGGGCAGCTCGGAAATGTCCTGATAGGTGTTGTAGGTCGGGTCCTGGAAGGGAATGGCAATGATCTTCTCGTCGAGCGAGCCGCCGTCCTCCATCGTGATGACGCCGATGGGGTAGCACTCAACGAGGCTCAGCGGACGGATGCACTCCGAGCAGAGCACCAGCACGTCCAGCGGGTCGCCGTCGTCCGCCCAGGTGCGGGGGATGAAGCCGTAGTTCGCCGGATAGTGGGTGGAGGTATAAAGGATACGGTCGAGGCGCAGGGCGCCGGTCTCCTTATCCATTTCGTATTTGTTCTTGCTGCCCTTTTCGATCTCGATGACGGCGAGGAAGTCCTCGGGGCGCACGCGGTGGGGCGCAACATCATGCCAGAGGTTCATAGACGGACCCTTCTTTCTTTACAAAAATAATAGATATCCTCAATGAAAGATTATAATATGCCCGTGCCGCGATTGCAAGGGCGGGACGCACAAACTTTATGTAAAAATCTCTGCGGTTTCCGAAAAATGCAGCAAAACGCCCATCGCGCCGGCACGACAAAATTTTCGCTTCATCTTGTCAGAGCGCGTGCTCCGTGTTATAATTTATTAGTTAAAGTATATCAACCGGGAGGATAACCCCTTGGAACGAGAAAAGGTATTGGTCAGCGCCGAGGAAACGGCGCGGCAAAAGGAATATATGGATAAGGTGCGCGCGCTGCACGAGCGGCGCACGACGAAGCCGCTGGCCTACGTCCACACCTACGGCTGCCAGCAGAACGTGGCGGACGGCGAGCGGCTGATGGGAATGCTGCGCGAGATGGGCTGCGAGTTCACCGACGACACGAAGCGCGCCGACATCGTGCTGATGAACACCTGCGCCATTCGCGAGAACGCGGAGAAAACCGTTTACGGGATGCTCGGCCAGCTCACGCACACCAAGGCGGCGAATCCCGACCAGATCATCTGCCTGTGCGGGTGCATGGCACAGCAGCCGCGCGTGGCGGAAAAGGTGAAAACCAGCTACCGCCACGTCGATCTCGTGCTCGGTCCGCAGGCCGAGTGGCGCTTCCCCGAGCTCTTGTACCGCGCCTACACCGAGCGCGGCCGTGTCTTTTCCATCGACGACGAGCCGGGCCGCATCGCAGAGGACATCCCCGTCTACCGCGTCGGCGGCGTGAGCGCGTGGGTGAGCATCATGTACGGCTGCAACAACTTCTGCTCGTACTGCATCGTGCCCTACGTCCGCGGCCGCGAACGCAGCCGCGAGCCGGAGCAGATCGTGCGCGAGGTCCGCGAGCTGGTCGCGGCGGGCTATAAAGAGATCACGCTGCTCGGTCAGAACGTCAACAGCTATGGCAAGGATTTCGGCACAGGCTATGATTTTGCCGACCTTCTCGCGGAGATCGACCGGATCGACGGCGACTACTGGGTGCGCTTCATGTCCAGCCAGCCCAAGGACGCGACGCCCAAGCTCTTTGACACGATGGCGGCGAGCCGCCATGTGACGCATCAGCTGCACCTGCCCGTCCAAAGCGGCAATGACCGCGTGCTGCGCGCGATGAACCGCCCCTATACCCGCGCGGGCTACCTCGAGCTGATCCGCTATGCCCGCAGGGTCATGCCCGACCTCGTGCTCACGAGCGACATCATCATCGGCTTCCCCGGCGAGACCGAGGCGGAAGCGATGGACACCGTAAGTCTGATCAATGAAGTCCATTTCGACGCGCTCTTTACGTTTATCTTCTCTCCTCGCCCGGGCACGCCCGCCGCAAAGCTGGACGATCCCACGCCGCGCGAGGAAAAGCAGGCGTGGTTCGACGCGCTCTGCAACGCCCAGAACGCCATCAGCGCGGAGAAGCACGCCGCCTACATCGGCAGGACCGTGCGCGTGCTGGTCGAGGGCGAGAGCGACGACGCGGACTGGCCGCTCTCCGCGCGCACCGAGGGCAACCGCCTCGTGCGCATGAAGGGCGACAAGAGTCTTATCGGAACGTTCACCACAGCAAAAATTTCGGGCAGCAACACCTGGGCGCTCTACGGAGCCGCGGAGGAAACGATATGAAGATCACCACCTTACTGGAAAACAAAACCACCTGCGATGCGCTCCGCTGCGAGCACGGGCTTTCGCTCTACATCGAAACGGAAAAGCACAAGATCCTCTTTGACTCCGGCGCGAGTGACGCCTTCTGGGAAAACGCCAGGGCGCTCGGCATCGACCTCGCACAGGTCGATATCGCCTTTCTCTCCCACGCGCACAACGACCACTGCGGCGGCCTGCTGACCTTCCTGCGGGGCAACCGCACCGCGAAGGTCTATCTTCAGAAGGAGGCCTTCGGTGATTACTATGTCGTGACGCCGACGAAATGCGCCTTCATCGGTCTCGATCCCAAGCTGCACGAGTACGCTGACCGCTTCGTGATGGCCGAGGGTGTGACAAAGATCGACGAGGAGCTGACGCTCTTCTCCGGCATCCGGACGCACGAGCTCCTGAGCGAGGCGAACGCCACGCTGCGCGAAAAGGTCGGCGGGGACTATCCCCGCGACGCCTTCCGCCACGAGCAGGACCTACTGGTAACGGAGCACGGCAAAACCGTCCTCTTCGCCGGCTGCGCCCACAGCGGCATCATCAACATCATCAACCGCGCAGAGGACATTCTGGGCCGCGCGCCGGACTATGTGTTCGCGGGCTTCCATCTCTACAATCCTTCACTTGGCCAAAGCGAACCGAGAGCCCTTGTGGACGCGGTGGGCGAGCGCCTGCGCGCGCGGAAAGCGACACGCTATGTCACCGGCCACTGCACCGGCGACGACGCTTACGCCTGGCTGCACGAAACGCTGGGCGACCGCCTCGCCTACATGGCGACCGGAACGACCTTTACGATCTGATTTTTTAGAAAGTGAGCAACGAACATGGCAGACCTCACGCCGATGATGCGCCAATATCTTGAGATCAAGGAGCAGAATAAGGATTCCATCCTCTTTTTCCGCCTCGGCGACTTCTACGAGATGTTCAACGAGGACGCGAAGCTCGCCGCGCGCGAGCTGGATCTCGTTCTCACCACGCGCGACCGCGGCAAATCCGCCGAGGAGCAGACGCCGATGTGCGGCATCCCGTACCATTCGAGCGACGGCTACATCGCGCGGCTCATCGCCAAGGGCTATAAGGTCGCCATCTGCGAGCAGACCGAGGACCCGGCACTCGCCAAGGGACTCGTCAAGCGCGACATCATCCGCGTCGTCACCCCCGGCACGGTGATCGACAGCGCGTGTCTGGACGACCGGCGCGGCAACTTTCTGTGCGGCGTGTTCCTCGACGAGCAGAATGCGGGCGTCGCGTTCTGCGATATGTCCACAGGCCACACGCACGTCACCGCCTTTTCCGGCGCGGACCGTGCGGAGCATCTGTGCAATGAGCTTGCGCGCTTCTCGCCCGCCGAAGCGGTGCTGAGCGCGGGCGCGTATGCGGACGAGGAGCTGAAAGTCCTGCTTGCCGACAGACTCTCCTGCCGCGTGGAGCGCGGCGACGCGCGCTTCGACTTGAAGGCGGCGGAAAAAGCTGTGCTCGCGCAGTACGGCGAGGACGCCTGCGCCGCGCTCCCGCGCAACAACCCCGCCGCGGCGC
>OGES01000550.1_pt1 | contig 36467 bp, 54 predicted proteins | sample 1570711 | NCBI WGS metagenome assembly OGES01 (sample SAMEA2582133, study PRJEB24529) | metagenome | biome: Human gut stool | place: China | collected 2011 | reverse complement strand
GGCAATATATAGTAATGCATATCGATGGTAGCACCTGCTATGATGATGAGTGAAAACACAGCATACAAAGCAATGTGAGTATAAGATATTGCTTTTGATGAAACTATAACAGGTAGCAATATAGATGCTATATATACAAAAAGTCCTATCACATAATTGGTCCCTTTCATACCTTGTCCTTTCATATAACTAACGTATGTAATTCATAATCTATACAAGTTAATTAAGGCTCATTAGGTGCTTTAACAACAACAGATTTTGAAGTCCCACCACTGACAACTTCATAAGTAATAGTGTATTCTTTTCCTTTTGCAGTCTTAACATGTTCAGTAAGATATCCTTCCTTATATAGATTTTCTACTGTTGGAGGTGTGTCGACATTCTTATCAATCATAAAAGTGTATATCGGTTTAAAATATTTCATGTTTCAAAATACGTTGTAATAATCAAAGTTTTTCATTGTGGCCACTCTAAGCAAATTACAGAAAATATTATATTTCAAAATGAATTTTTGACGATTTTTTGACGGCAAATAAAAAAGAGGGGTACCGCTATGGTACCCCTTTTATTATTAATCTAATTCAACAAGGCGTTTCAATTCGCCGTTTACAAACCACATTTCACAACACACGTTGTTATGGTCTGTGAGTGTTGCGGTATATAAGCCGTCTTGCTTTGGTGTAATATCTTCCGCAAATTCATGTTTTTTGCCTTCAAATTCAAAAGTTTTCATATTATATATCCTTTCATTAAATGAATTACTATTTACCGTAAACCGTACGGCGCGGAGATAATTGGATCACCTACCATTTCGCAAACGTATATAAAGCACTGGCCCCTTTGAAATGCTTACCTTCAAAATGTGCTAGGCTTTGAAAGTCGCCAGCTTGATAACCGATTGTTTCGTATACCTTCCCTGTCTCCATTACAGTAACGCCACCCATAATACGATGTACTTTATTAAGGTTGATTTTATACACATCAACCTTATTTTCATCTGTATTTTCTACAACTGCGGTTCTATCGCTTTTTTCTATAGCTTCCTTTGGAACGTTAGGCGATTTATCTTTGATAGCATTTTTCGTAACTACTGCCGCATCATGTAGCGTTGGCGCTTGCGTGTAATATGTTATTACAGGTTGTGCCGTTTCCCTATATGCAATAACTTCCTTCGCTACTTTTGGCGTTACATTTAAGGCTTCCCCTAATTTCTGTGGGTTTTTTACGATTGCTTGATTTAAAAGTACAGGCTCCTGTAGTTTCTTAGTATGCATCACGTTATAGGCGAATAAACCAACGACTACCACTAATAGCATAAGTGCTGCTACGGTGATTACTGGCGCATATCGCCTTAATAGTTGAATGATAGTATCCATAAATACCCCCTAAATAGGCCAGTTCAATACCAAATCGGCATCAAACTCTTTGCCTTCAATGTTTTCGGTAAATGTATATTGCCATAGATTAGCACCGTCATAATCACATTGGATATTAAGTTGTGCGCACCAAATAGCGCAACCGCCTAACTGGCTAACGTCTAACACATTTACAAGCCAATCATAACTAGCGTATAGACCTGTATTTCCGTATCCAGCTTGCCATAATTTATTGATGAACACGCTGCAAATATTGGTTAATTGTTGCCCCGTTGGCATGCCACGGTCTGCCTTGTAATCGTCCGCATCTTCCATATCGAACCATACACCCATAGGCAACTTATCAACAGTTAAGCCGGCATCGTTCAATGTATTAATTACGAATTCCGCTTCATCTGCCGCATGTTCTTCGTTCATGGCATAGGAATAATGGTATACACCAATCGCTAAACCGGCATTAATTGCGCCGTTTACGTTGTTATAAAATTCACTATCTAAGTTACCGCGACCATATCCGATGCGGATAATAGCAAAATCAAAGCCATTAGCTTTGACTGCGCCCCAATCTACTACGCCGTTATTTTCGCTTACATCAATGCCCCTCATATTTCACCTCATAATTTAACTTTGTTTTCAATTTTGGTTTTAATTAAATCCAAAAATTTACCCATAGAAACGTTGCCACCGTCGCGGAGGTTTTCCAGTATAGACAAGAATTCGGACGAGCCTAAATATAACCATACAAGAGATACCGCAAATTGTTTCTGACCGCTCATTTCATCAAATAAAATAGCGGCCATTGTGGCCGCAACATATGTCATTACTTTTCCAACAAAACCCTTACGCATATATTTAGATGCTATGAGTTGTTTTTCAAATGCTACCGGTATTGCCCGGTATTTTTCCCATGTGGCGATTTTCTCCGGATCATATCCGAATTCATCAACCAACATTTTATAAGCGATGCTCGCCCATTTCGTGAAAAGGTCGATGAATACCAATAAAATAAACACGCCCAATATTTGAACGTGTTTTAAACCAATCACCCATATAGCCAACGCAGCAACGCTGCTTAATATTGTTTTTAAGATAAAGCTAGTTGTAAGAGAATTCCAACTATCGATTAAGAAATCTAACACTATTTGCATTATTACTCCTTTATAATCCCTAAGCCATATACCCCTCTTGCTACATTGGCTTTTTGAATATTTAGTTTGTCTAACTTTTCCCTCTTTGCATCGCTAGACATGGTTTCACTATCAATAATTTTCTTCGATGCTTTATTAATAGCCTTAAATGAATTTTGTGCATTTTTCAGTTTATTGTATAACTTAGGGTCATAGCCTTCCGGTCTCTGCCCTGTGAGTTTTAGTTCGTTATGTAGTTTTTCTTGTTCATTAAAATCATCATATACACGTTGCACGCTATCGCTACTTTGATATGGTTTAGCAAAGAAACGGCGTATTTCCGGTAACTCCGTTACACCTTTAGTAGGGCGTTTTTCATTCGCACCACCAATAGCATCCGTTATGTCTAACCCTAATCGTGCAAGGTTGCCACCATAACCCATAATTGTATTATCTACCTTATATGGCGATACGTTGAATGTGTCGCCAATTTTACGAGCCACCATAGACGTATTAGACCCGTACTGTAGTTTATCCGGTAGTTTTTCTTGTGATTGAGGTACAATATTTCTTTGTCTAAAATCAGAAAAGTTAAACGCCCATTCGTAAATAGGAACAAAGAAAGTAGGGGATAAATCAGGAATTAAAGTCTCTTTTACTCTATCGCCAAATCCTTTAAACCCTACACTGTTACGTCCATTTTCTTTGTCATCAAAATATTGCAACATACGTTCAAATGTAGTGCCGTATAACAACCCTAATTCAAACGGCTTAGGTATTTTTACAAATTTATCCCCAGCCGGAATATGGAAGAATGTATCCTTTTCCCATTGTGGCAACTCTTGATATGCTGAATTATCTTTGTTTAAATACCATAATGCTATTGTAGGTAACGTGATAAACAAAGTAGATTTAATCGTCATACCTTTCGGATCATCACGCCATGCACGTACTAATTTGTCGCCGCCTTGGATAGTCGCATTAAAAAATGCGTCAATCTTATTCCACGATTTAGTATGCGTACCGGTACGGCTGAAATCAATCGTAATATCACGGCTTGCAATAGATGCTTCACCTAGTGATTTAGGTTTTAAATTGGTTTTTGTTAAACGACTGTATAACCCTGTATACCCTTTTCTAGCATTGCTAAATTCGCCTAAACGGGTAGCCACTTCCGTTGCTTCCGATATAGCGCGCAACACTTCCATAGGATTTCTTGCAACTTTTGACAGTATGGACTTACGAGAAAATAATTCTCTTAAATGTCCGCTCAAATAGTCTCTATCAAGGCTTACCATAGCAGCGTGAGCACCACCACTTTTTACGTAATCCCAATATAACTGGTCTTTCTTTAAGAAATGTGCTAGACCTCTAAATGTATCAACCACAGGCAAAAAACCATGTTTAGAGAATACACCAGCTGAAATGGTATCACGCAAAGCATTTGTGATAGCAAAGCCAGCAGTTACAGTAGAACCAGCACGTAACCAACTAGCCGGATACTGCAATATTTTTGTTATAAAATTGCTTGTATCCTTGTTCATCATTTTCATTGCTTGCGCTAATTCCGGAGTTGTTTCATATACAACTTTTTTCCCTTTAACCCAAACAGAAAATGTATTATCTGTAGATTTTGCTGGTCTATTACCTCTTACCTCTTCGACGATGGTTCCTATACCCGGTTTCTTTGCAAGTTTAGCAAAGGTAACTCCTACGTGATTTCGTTCGATTGCATTGTAGAATTGGTATGTATTTTTTACGATACTTTCTAACGGATCAATAATATCACGTGTGCTGCCTTTGAACCGCTTAATAGGATTAGCCACGTTGACAAACCCTTTAGAACTAGAAAAGAACCCGTCCATACTCTCTGCCGAGAAATCACGGAAGAACGGAACGTAGTTAGGATATTTATTCCGCAATAAATGGTATGTTTCTGGTTTTAATATTCCGTTATTTACAAGTTCTGCAAGCATATAATCTTGAAAACGGTGAATGTCTTTAGCAGCGCTTTTGAATGTAGGATTTTTTTCATACTGCTTAACGGTCGCTAAATCCTCTTTTAATGTAAATGTAGCCATTTGTCCGTTACGATGTAGGTCTAAATCATGTAGTGCTACAAGGTAGGCGCTAAAGTCTTTGTGTTCTTTTTGAGGTATATCCTTAATAATATCCTCAAACGAACGAACGCCCTTTTCTGGTCTCCCACGCTTTATAAATTCTTCCGCTTTGCCTACCCAGCCACGAGACAACCACGCTTGCATAAACGGATTATCTTTAAATGCTATTTTTTCACCTGTGATATGTTCCACTTCCTCAACCATTTCACGCAATGGGTTGAGTTCATCAATAGCTTTTGTATAGACATCACTCGCTACACGTTTAATGGTATCTTTAATATTTCCATCTTTAGCATCCGTAATGATACGTTCAGCTTTAGAGGTTCGTTCAAAGGAAATAGAACCTTTGATACGGTCTGCGCTAGATTGGTTAAACCATTTATGAGTAACATCAGATAATTTATCAACAGCTGCATTGAGTTCCTTATCATTTTTTACGGTTTCTTTGAAATAATTATAGAAAGTAGGAAATAACTTTTTAGCTCTCGCTCTATCTCCAATGTAATCATTGAAAAATTCGGCAAATCCCTCTTGTCGTACACCTTGTCTATTCAAATGATTGTACGCATTACCGAACCGTTGTCGCACCTGTCCTAATAAATCTTTATCGATAGCGGTTTGTAATCCTATCGAACTATGTTCATCGCTAAACCCATATAAATTATCAATATGATGCCCTAATTCATGGGATAGTGTGCGAATATCACCCCAATTTCCAGAACGAATAACCTGAGTTTTTGTATTATACCAACCCATAGCCCTTTTTTTGCCTAATCGTCCGGATTTCACTCTTTGGTCGAATAAATTATTAATAGTATCAATAATTTCTTTTCGTGATACATTGCGCCCAAGTTCTTTTACTTCACCGGCCCCTCTTCCCTCAGCTTGTTCTAATGGGTTCATACTGTATTGTAAATCACTATCTACACCATTAGATTTTTTAACGCCTTTACTTTCCAAATAACGATTTGCCATAGTTTCATTGCCGTTAAAGGCTTTCACGACGGCTTCGTGTACCTGTTCATGCGTAGCGTGTTCAAGTAGTTGGCTAGGTTGCTGCGCGTATTTGCTCACGCCACCTTCTACCGGTTCCGCTTGTAACGTTTTAAGTTCTTGCGTATCGGTGATTAATTCGGCAGCGCGATCACGGCGAACCGTTTCCATATATTCATGGTTCAAACTTTCAACCGGTACATCTAGGCTTTCAGATAATCGAACCTTAACCGCATCAAGTTCCGTTTTAGGAATATCCGGCTTAGTTGCTTTGTTTAAATCTTTCAAGATTTCTGTATTAGAATGAACTTTATTTTCTAATTCAGTCAACCGTGTTTCAGATGCATCATTTTTAACAACGTCTTTTAATTCGTTGATGATTGTTTCACGTGCTTTTAGTGGTAATTCATCAATCGCATTTTTCAAACTTACGTTTGGCGCATCTTCTTCGTATCGGAATTTACTATTTGCATCGTTTTCAACCGTGTTTTCTTGAATTCTAGGTTTTTCACCCTCTACAAATTCAGTATTCATGCGGTTTTCTGTGTGGAAATCGTTTATTTCGCCTGTACGGGCCTTTTCGCCTTCACCTTGATAGTTTATACCTAAATCATCGTTTTTAACTGATTTCTTTTCGGTATTTTCAATGAAACTATTCAAATCTGTGTGCGGATCTTCTCCTTTTACCGCATCACGTTCTATAAACTCATCCCTAAACGGTTCTTCATATGATGTTCGGTTAGGGTCTAAGCTACTATCTTTAAATGATGTATCACGTGGACCATTTTCATATCTCCCATAATTGCCTTTAAATGTATCTTCCGCAATTTCCGCGCGAACATTATCACGTGCAACTGCTGGGTCTGGTCTTTCATAATATTCACGAATGATTTTTGCCATTTCCGCCGGTGTTGCATCTGGGTGCGCGCGCATCGCTTCAAGTGCTGCGCTTTCGGTGTTATGCAATTCCCATACGCTGAAATCAACTTGCGTTCTCCAATCCCACGGATCCAAGCCACGATTTTCAGCAAATTTTAATAAACCGTTTTCTCCGTTTAATCTATCTCCAGTAAATTGAACCAAACCACGAGAACCGTAACCGTCGCCGCTTGTAACTGTTGTACTAAAACTACTTTCGGCGCCAATATTACCAGTCATGCCGGCCGCTTCAACGTCGCTCAATCCATTCATGCGATAACGGTTATAAACGTCCGCTTGGATATTTCCTGTTTCGCCTTCCATTGTTTGTCCGTTCAATTCGCCTTCGGAATATTCACGCGGTTCTACTGCGTTTACCTCTTCCGGTACTGGAATATCATCAAAGGCGTTATACATAACACCTTCTTCAAATTTAGGTTCATTTTTGGTAAATCGTTCCCCAATATCCTCAAATGCATTAGATGCTTTTTCTTTGATATGTTCACCAACACGCCCTACACGTTCACCGATTGCTCCAGATATTTTTTTAGGTGTTGCGCCTTTAATCATGCCAACCGGTAAAAAGACATCATCCCATAAATTAGTAGGGTTCATGGCTATATTTTTTGCGAACTCTCCCGGATCATCAACTAAACGCCCAACCGGTTCCGCAATCGGATCTACTAAAACATTTTTTGCCGTAGCAACATATTTATTCCCTAACACACCGTCCGGTGCCGTTCCTTCGTTTTCGGCTGTTGCGTTGGCGTTATACATTTCCGCCGTATCACTTGCAATCGTAGGCGCAGCAAGGACGCCCGCAGCTATTCGCACCTGTGGTGGAACATACGGAGTAATTGCTAGATATCCAGCCGGCTTGCCAACTGCGGCATTGTATGCTTCTGCTCTTGCTTTGTTTAGGCCCGGTGTTGCATGTTCTTCTATAAAGTCGCCGTTATCGTCAAACGCAGAAAAATTATCTCCATTTGCTTCAATGGCATTAGCAGCACTTTTTGAATACTCCCTACCTAGATTGTTTGTTTTATTTAATACATCATCTTTCCAATTTGTTAATGTATTACCTACATTGTCGTTAATTTCTTTACCGGTTTTATCAATCCATTCAATATTGTTTTTAACGCCATTAGCAACGTATTCTGCATTATTTTTAACGCTATCCCAAAACGTAGGCTTGGGCGCGTTGCCTACGTCATAACCGTACTCGGTTGTTATATCTTCAAAGGCGTTACCGTTTCCAGCTGCCTTACCGTATTGGTTCGTAATATCATCAAACGCACCCATAGTCTACCCCTTTTATTAATAAGATTTTAACCACGATTTATAATTGCCGTATCCGGCCGCATCAAGTTCCGCCGCTATCTGGTCGTCGCTCCAGCCTTGCGCTGATAGTTCGTTCATTCGCTTGGCAACTGCTGCTTGTTCCTCAGCTGAATAGGTAGGTTGCCGTTTAACCGTTGGCGTTCCAGCACCACCACCAGTAGGCGCACCGTTCAATGCACCTTGTAACTTGCCATAATAAGGACTTTCGCTTTCGTCCTTATCTGGATTAGCTTTCACCCATGCCGTATGTTGTGCAGATAGTGTTCTTAATACCTGCGCATTATATCCGCTTGTACCTGTTTGTGATGCGGTAGGTGGTTTTACATGTGTACCTACATATTTCATGCTGCCGTCCGTGCCAACAATATATGTTTTACCGTCCGGCATAACTTTAATGTTTTTCGCACCGAAATTACCAATATTTTTCATTTGGCCGTCTGGCGTCATAACAATAACTTGACCGTTCGCAAATTGTTTTGTTTCAACCTTGCCATAACCGCCCATATCTTGAATAGTGCCGTCGCCCATGTTGTAGCGTACAATATGGCCGTTTTGCGCACTACTAAATTTGTAATCAGGCTTATCAAGCGCCGCAATAGAATTCAAGTTATTCATATCAATAGTACCAGCGCCAACTTTACCGGCTAGATAGTTATATCTTGCAACGGCCGGCGCCAACCCTTTAACCCGTTTTGTGTTATAGGTATCTACAACCGGATTCCCGTCCTTGTCTTTAGTGAATACAAGGTTGTTCATGATTTGCTGACGCATTGGTTCAAGAACTTTTTCTTGATATTCGTTGACTTGTTGCATATACATATTATTCACGTCGGTTTGATATTGTTCGTTGGCTAAGCCTTGCGCCGTCTTGAAATCAAAACCAGCTTTGACAAGGGCGAGTGTATTCGCCCCTAGTCGTTTGCGTGCTTCACTGGTTATAGTTGCTTTATCTGGTATAGAATATTGGCCCGGCGCTTTATCCTCATTGGTACTACCATTTTCTACCAATTTGGGCGCCCCACGAAAAGGGTTATTTGCCCTTTGTTGCATCATTTCTTGATACGTTTGCGGTACACCATTACCAATACCGGTATTGTTTAGATTTTCAAAGTTCCATAACCCTGTATTTTGTTGTGGTGGTTGAACTGGTGCGGCTGGTGCATCTGTGTTAGCTTGCATCGGTTGTGCTGGTGCTGCCGGATTTTGACCGCCCCATAATCCTTGATTATTCGCCACCGCTTGCGCACCGAAGGAATTATTACGCATAGCGTTATTAATAAACTGTCCAGCGTTAAATTGTCCTTGCGTTGGCATTTGGCTTGCCATTTGTTGTGCCGGTGTCGCTTGTTCGCTACCGTTTAGCATATCTTGGTATCCATGCGCCATGCGGTTATTCTGAATTTGACCTAAACGATACCCGCCGTATCGGCCAGCCAATTCACCGATGCTTTCCAACGGGTTATAGTCTTGTAAATAAATAACGCTCATTGTGTTATTCCTCTACTTTCCACTACTTTTTACCTTTAGTAGTTTTCTTTGTTGCTTTTTCGTCTGTTACTTCGTCAGTATCTTCCGGGTTTTTATCTGTTGAATCATTTGTTTCATCTGTTCCTTCACCAGTTTCTTTATCGCCTTTCTTGCCGGTGTTTTCAGATAGTTTCTTTGCATCTGCAATCGCTTTCAATTCCTCTTCATTGATGCCTTCCGCCATGATGCCGTTAGCATAGAAGAGATTATCGCCAGTACATTGCAATTCAAATACTTGTTCAGTATTGCCGGTTGGTTCACTAACTGTAACAACTTGGTAGCCGTGAACCGTCATAATTGGTTCACCGATTTCTAGTGCTTCAACCAGTTTCAAACCTTCCGGAGTGAGTACTTTTTCACTACCTGTGGTAGTAACTTGGCAATCAATCGTTTCAAGGCGATGTGTTTCTTTTTCGCCCATATCATGCAATTCAATTACATCATTAACGCTATCTAAAGAAATAACGTTATCACCATTTACAAAGCTTTCAATAACTTTACCACCTTCCGGTGTTGAAATTTCAGTACCTGCTATGAAACAAAAACCCTTCATGAGACCTCCTAAGAATCCGCCGTTACCTTGCTTAACCATTGTTTGTGCCGGTTGCGCTAGGCCGTAGCGTAATGTCATATATCTATTTAATAAATCTTCTTGATCCGCGTTATTCAACTGGCTCATAGAATAATAATCCTTAGCCGGTTGAGTAGATGCACTTTGTGTTGTAGCGCCGGTATTAATAGGGTTTTGTGCTAACCCTTCACGTTGACCAATAAGGCCCGCCGCAGTACCGACATTATTCATTTGATTTGTGTATCCTTGGTTTAACAAATTCGCTTGATTTACGATGCCGTTTTGTTGGTTATTATAGGTGTTACCCCAAAGGCCCATTTTAGCACCGATGCCACTCAAACTATTGTTAAACGCTTGCGAATTAAGCGCCGCCGCTTGGCCTAAATCATTTGAATATTGTGCCGCAAGTGTATTTGATGCGTTCTTGCTAATATCATTCAATGCATTATCTGTGATTGAAGAATTAACAATACCGCGACTTGCTAAGCCAGAAACCGCATTACCTACCGTAGCCTGTAAATCATTATTTAACGCTTGTCGTCTAGCATCTGCATAAGCCGTAGGAAGTTGGCCATTGGTAATACTATCCATTGCGTTTTGATTTTTCAATAATGCGCCGTTGTATTCATTCGCTAGTTGCCCCGCTCCATTATTCATAGCATTAACACTGGCCCCTAGTTGGTTCGCATAACGTGTGTTATCCGTTAAGTTCTTGGCGCCGGCCGTTGACACTTGATTTTGCAATGCTGCTAGTGCATTTTGGTTGTCTTTGTTAGTCCCCAAATATGCATTGTACATTTGTTGATATTGCGGACTAACTACATTATTTAAGGCTCTATCGCCCATACCTTGCAAGGCATGGGCGCTTTGATTGGTTCTATTAATCCAATTCATCTGGCCTTGTAGTAGTTGCTTTTCTTCGGGGCCTGCCGGTGGTAGGTTAGCACCTATGCTTTGTACCTTCGATTTTTTGCCGCCCCCAAATAATTGCAAGTCAAAAGTGAACATACTTTTCCTTTCTACAAAGTAGCTTCAAGGTGTTTTCGCACCGTTTTTAACACTTTGTAATTAAAACCGTTATAGGTGTAGTCCATAATTGGAACGCGTTCCATGTTCCACTTTTTAATAAAACCGCGCACGCTTCGATGTGTTGCCGTTACAATTACATCAAGATCATTCATCTTCATTACTTCAACAATGTATTTACCTATTACTTTCATATCACCGTATGTTTGCCAGATAGTAAAATACCGTTTGCCCTCATGTTCATTGATGCTCCAGAATAGGAAACCAGCATTTGGGAAGAATTTGAAATAATAATTGTATTTATCTTTGTAGTTGTTATTTTCATCGAAATAAAAACCACTTAGACTAATACGTTCACCTGTGCGCCGTTCATAGTCTTTAATCATGCTTTCAAGGCTTTCAAGTTTCATGACTAATCTCCTATTCGTTCAATCCAATAGCTAGGATTGGTATAGTTGTTATAGATTAATTCGTTAAATAACCCCGGAATGATTAACCGATATTTTCCGTTATAACTCCCCAATCTAGTAATCTCTACGGTTATTGTTTTTTCTTCACTATTATTAACATATACCTCAATCCGTTTATATTGATGCAACAACATATTGACAACATAGCGACCTTTAGGAAAAAATACGGTTTTAGTATTGCTTGTTGTACCTTGCCAATTAATCGTTTGGAAATCAACCGGATCATATTGTACAGAATACTCGCGCCCGTTAATTTCCGTTTTAAGCGGTGTTGATGTATCGCCATACCGTGCATAATAATCACGCCCATTAAACGGAACAGTTATAAACTTTCCACGCGTTACGCTTTTTTCTTCATGCAGTCCAAAACGAAATGTTTGACCGCCTTTTTCAAGTACTAGATTAGGCATTATTCTACCCTCAATTTAGCGCCGTTCGGGAATGTTAGCGTGTTATTGTTTTCAAATGTTGCTATACGTTGCCATGCTCCAGCATCATTTGAATTATTATCAAACCGAATAAAGGCAGCTTTACTGTTAGCAAAATAAAGCTGCGTACCTAATGCACGATTATCGTTTGCATTCCATGAGAATATAGCGCCAGTTCCCCAGCACTGGGTATCCCAAACGCGGTAGTTATTACATTCACCAAAGGTAAAGCCACTATAACCAATTTTGTTTTTAGCGTAATAATCTAAATCAATCGAACCGTTAGAAAGGCCCGGTACCTTTAACGTACCCGTCATGGTATCGCCGGATTTTTTGACACAAGCTTCTGCATTTTTTGCCGTATCGGCAGTTTTTGCATGTTTCGCTTCGTCTGCGCTTGCTGCATGCGTGGCTTCTGCTACAATATCTGTTCTCTTGTAATAGATTTTTTCTAAATCTTTGATTGTTCCAGAAATTGCTTTCAATGTCATTGCTGGGTTAGTGGTGAATGTTTCATCACCAGCTATGTTTTTGATTGTATCAGCCAATGCATTAAGTATTTCTGTTAGCAAATAATCTTTACCGGCAACCCTACGTTTACCAATTACCGCATCAGTTGCCGTATTTAAGTATGGATCATAATACTTAATCGACTTAACTCGTGTTGCATCAGTAACGGCTATGGCTACAACTACACGTAAAATGCTTTTCCAATATGTACCTGTGTACACATTCATTTTTTCACTTGTAGTGTTGTAGTACATTTTATCTGTCGCCGCTTCCGGTGCGTTTGGTTGCCGTAATGGTTCTAGTGTTGTACTGCCATAACTTAGGCCACCAGATGCGGAGCGTTCCACATACAAATACGATGTACTATTAGCCGGTAAACTCCATGCACTTTGCTTGCGTGTTACCGTTTGCACGTAATCAACCGCGCCATAATCGTTGAACCCGTCAGCGAATGACAAAAGAACTGGTGTTTGACTGCCGTCAATCATTACGCTTAAATTATCACCGGTTAAAAAGGCAAATTCACCATTGCTAACCTTGCCACTTAACACGCGATTACGTAGGCCGCCACCGCCGCCAGTACTACCGCTACCGGCTTTTAAGTCCATTTCTTTCGCAATATTTAATAATTCATTCCGGTTTTTCTCTATACTTTCCGGTACTGTATCGCCCTGTGGTGTTATATCCAAAGGGTATTTTTCTTTATATGCCATTATTAAACCTCTTCATACGTATAATCTAACTGGCGTAACGAAATAGCGCCCTTTTGAACATTGATTTTGAATTGTACATTACGGTTAGCACCGCCACCAATTTTATAAGCCTTCGTGTATTCATTAACATTCATCGGCACTTTGTAATCATGTGTCTTAAAGTTCGCATAGTAGGTTTTAACCGCTTTACTAGCGAATTCAATCGGTTTAGGCTTCTTGTTTGAGATGCCAATAGTACCATAGCCAGATATTAGGTTATGCGTTACAAAGTTGTAGTTCATAATTAATATGAATTGTCTTGTTGCAAGCCTATTGCCGCTTACTATTGATGTTTGAATTTGTACGCTGTCATCTGTATCTATGGCTTCATCAAGAATACCAATTTTATTGCCATAGGCTATGTATACTTCTTTATCCACGTTCACCGCATCATTGATGTTATATGTGAATTTACGCGATGTGAACACGCCGCGCCCGTCCTCATATCTTGGTAAATAATGATAGATGAATACTGTATCGCCGTTATATGGTCGTATCCAAAGTTGCTTACGACTAGGTATATGCCACACTTCGCAATCTTTCGTAATGTATTTCAATAGATAGGAATTGATGTTCAACCCAGTTTCAAACGGTTGAATTTCTGCGTAGGTATTAGTAGGCATAAAAGACATGAAACCTTGATTGCCTAAATAATAGCTACGATCATCAATGCTTATCGTTGCCCCGCTGCAATATCCAGTAGAGGATAGAGGGTATACCGTTAAATTTCGTGCATCTGGCGTACCAATGACTTGATACACGCGCCCGTATTCCTTATATACGATAATCGCACGTGATAAGAAATCAACGGCAATAATGCTGCCTTGGTCTTTATACCCAACATCTACATATTGCGCACTCGATGCATCATTTGAGTTGTGAGTCCATGCGTTATAATCGCCTACGGCCGACCAATTCAACCGGTGCGAATGAGTAGATGCAACAAGTACACGTCCAGAATGACTCGAAACAATATCACAAACCGGACTTTCTAGCGTTGCCAATTTGCCAGCACCAGAGATAACTTGTAATTTATCACCACTAGCTACAAGAATGTCGCCGCCAAATGCATGATATTTAGGCTTTCCAGCCCCATTTAACGCGCCTAGTAATTTATTAGTACTGAAATCAGTTTCGTATAGATTACGTCCGCTAGAAAAGTACCATTTATTACGATACACGTCATAATACAAGGTTTCGACTGGCAACCCAAAATCATACAATATGCGAACGCCCGGAACGGTACGGAGTGCATTATCCGTTCTATCAAATTCGCATTGTCTAGCCTGTGTTAAGGCTTGCACGTCGATATTTTCCGGTGGGTTACTCCAATCAAGGCCCAATCTAAAACCATTTGTCATGGCTACTTGTTTTACGCCCATTATGTAATACCCCGTGCCACCTTAATTTGTTCCGTGATGTAGTCTATGAACTGCTTATCATAGGCAGCATAATCAGTCATAAGTGATTTTTTCTTCACCATGAAAGATACAAGCTGCACCAAATAACTATAAAAGAATTCAGAAAACGGAATAGTATCGTCCAATTCATCAACGTGATTTTTGCGTACGCTATAAAATACCTGATTAACCGTTTCACCGTCATACGTTTCAAATGTTCCATTGATGATGCGGATAGGATAGCCACTCTTAGGCACAAACCCCATAAAATCGGAAGGAACCGCCCTTTTATCCGGGATATCCATATTTTTAACTACTTCTCGATCTTTGATACTAACTAGAATAGTCGTTAACCAGTCAATAGCTGCGTTGATGTACTGGATATATTCTAATTGCTCGTCAAGAATTTCGTTTGACTCTACATTAACAAGAGTAATCAATTCGCTTACGACCATAGTTCCAATACCCTTCCGCAATTACGCAATCATTACCACCCAAACCATTATTAATTGATTGCAACGCATTAACCATATTTGCTGAAATTCCAGAAATATCAAGGTTCATTACACGATATACGATATAATCAACTAACAATGTTTCTAGTTCCGCCGGCAAGTCGCTTTCATCTTCAAGCATCTTATAACCAGCAGTCTTTATATAATCAACGGTGATTTTTTGCTCATGATCCGCATCAAATACCACCGTCTGCAAATTCAATACTTGATATCCTTGTACTTCCGCATCATCTGCCTTGACACTTAATATGCTAATGCATTGAAACGGTAATACAATTCGTCCGCGCCCCTTACCTTCAAAAGTACCTCTTGCAAGGCTTGGGCAATATTGGCCTATCAGGGCATTTAATAAGTGATTACCTTCGTTGTAATACTCCAATAAGTAATACGGAGTATATTGTTCTTGCGAGGTATCGCCTATTTGCATGAACGCCCTATTGATTATGTATTTTACGTTCATATTCACCCCATATAAGAATAAAGGCGGGTGTTACCCCGCCTATAATACCTACGCTTCTACTACGCCACCAGTCATAACATTGATTACGCCGTAATCTTTGTCGTTGAATTTGGATTTTTCGATTGCACCATAGAAAGCAATACCATTACCTTCTACGTTGCCGTAGTCGTCCGTTTGTTTTATGTGCTTAGCCGGACGAGACACCGCAAAGCATGCCGCTTGTTTACCTAAAAGCAAGTTATGGCATACATTTGCACTAGATGCGCCTGTTTTGTCGTTCAATACGCGTTCGTATTCATAAAGAATAACGCCGTCATATTCGCCTAATGCACCTGTGAAAATAGGGTTTTTAGAACCGCGAATATTGGCGTTTTGTTGCGCTGCTAACCATTTCGCATCATCCTTCAAATCACGAGCCGCCCACGTAGATACTAACATGATGTATTTGTCCATGCCGTCAACCTTGATTGGGGCAACTTTTGGCCCGTGCATTTTCGCTTTACGTTTCGCACGAGAGATAAGCGTAGTTGTTAGCTTATCATTCGCCGTGATAGATGCTTGTGTACCAGCAGCGGAAGCGTACAATGTTTCACCAGCGGTAGGAGATGCGGAAAGTTTAGCGATTAACTTGTTGTCTTGCCAATCCGCTAACCATTGTTTTAACGCACCTTTGATTTCTTTTAACATGTCATATTGTGTTTTTTGGTCGTCCGCTTCAAAGCGAGATACCGCATTACGTACTAATTGCGTTTGCACGGTGAAGTCGTAGATGTTCAATGTTTCTTCGTTACCAGTCAATGTCGCACGGTTACCTTCAACACCAGCACCGCTTAAATTCATCATCAATCCGAATGTTACTGCATCACCTTTTACGCCTTCTAAGTCTTTGTTTTTGTGTACAACGTTAGATCCGTCAAGTGCGGTGAATTTATCGAAGAAAGACTCTTTTAAGCCTTCATGCCATACTTTTTTAGTCCAAATCTTAGGGACTAACGCCGCCGGAATAGTAACTTGATTTTTTTGATCTGCCATATTTTACCTCTTATAATTCGTCTAAATAATCGCGTATTTCATTAGGCAATGCATCTAAATTGCCTGTGTCATACGCTTTCAAAATATCTTCTTCCGTCACCTTATTAGGCGTTGGAACGCCACCGTTTAACGCGCCAGCCCTTGGCAATGTCGCCGCTACTTCTAGTGGGTTGTTCGGTACTTCGGTACTTGTTGCCCGTTCATTTTGCAATTCATCAACAAATTTTCTAATGGTTTCAAAATCGGCTTCGGTACCTTCGCCCTGATCAACACGATAAAATGCATCATTAATCGGTTGTGCATCGCGCATCATCATTCCGTTTAACTTATCCAAACCGCGTTGATACAACTCGTTAAAGTTTGGTAGCGATTTAATTTCATTTACGAAATTTAGGTTAGTTTGTCGTTGTTGGTGTACTGCGATTTGCTGATTAGTAATCGCATATTCTGCGTTAGCTTCAAAGCGAATGAATTCGTTGTATTTTTCAGCATCTTCATACATCAAACCTTCTAAATCTTCCGCCGTCATATTGAAACGTTTCAGCGCTTCACGACGTACGAAATCACGAATATTTGATACTTCTTCTTTCGGTAACTCAATCGGTTTTTGTTGTGCTTCGTATTGTCTAGCACGTTCTTCCGCTGCTTTTCGTCTTGCGCGTTCCTGTGCAAGTGCCGCTTTTAAGTTCTGATCGTTCGCATGTGTTTCTTCCGTTTCACCTTCGTTAGTTTCTGGCGCTTCCGGTTCTACTTCCGCATCATTCGCATCACTTTCAGCCGCATCATTTGTAGAGGGTTCATCTGTTGCACCTTCCTGTGTATTCGTCTCTTCGGTTGTTTCTTCCAGTTCTACGCCCGCGTTTTCTAAATCTTCTGGAGTGAAACCAGCTTCTTCGATGTTTACTAAGTCTTTTTCCATATCAAATACCCCTTTTGCCTTTTTACGTCATTGCCGGACGAATATAAGAATATGGCAGTTTAACGCCGTTGCCGGGCGAGTATATACGTGCAAGTAGTTTAACGCCATTACTTAGGGCGAAATACAAAAAACGCCCCATATAGGAGCGTTTTATTATTGTGTTGATAGTTTATATTACATACCGCTTAAATCGTTCATAGGTGGCAAATTTTGCGGTGCATTTTGAATGTTTGGTTGTTTACCTTTCAAGGCTAACCGTTCCGCCATAATTTGTTGTGGTGAAATCTGTACGCCTAGGGTTTGCAAGTACATGCTCAATGCTTCCGCTGGCATATCATCTAAGCTACCGCTAACACGCAATTCTGGCATAGCTGGCTTTTCTGCTGCTTGCTGAATACGTTTCTTAACGGCTTCTTTTTCTGGGAAGTCCATAAAGTCGAGGATAATATCCATAGGAATATCAACACCGGATTTCTTAGCTTCCAATAATTGATAAAGGTTAGCGCGTCTTGCCGTTGCGCTTGCTTGGCTTGTACTAATCACAATATCAAAATCAAAGCAGCTTAGATCATATAGCACCTGTTTAATTGGGTTACCTTCTTGGTCTAATTGCGGTTGACCTAGTGCATCAGTTATAACCTGTTCTTGCATTGGTTGATTAAGGCCCGGTGTAATCTGTACAAATTCCTTTTGTCCATCATCGCCCATGATGCGCATTGCTTTATCTTGATTATAGAATTGAGGAATTAACCCCGGAGCATTCTTTTCACCCCATAAGAGTTTTACAATTTGCCGTTCTGCTTCTTTCGCCTGTTCAAATATGCCAGCCGTTTGAACTGTTGTTACAGATTGCCGCAAGTCGATTGCCTTGCCACTCATAGTGCCTACGCTACCGCTTAGACTTTCCGGAGTGATACCGCTGATAGAATAGAAATCATTACTTGCCTGTTGTTCAAGGCTTAAATTGATATTGCTATCCATTGCCGGCGTTCCGTCTTGGAATGTTGCATTCGCCGGCAAGAAGATGTTCGCACCCGGTTTATTGCTATCACGCTTGATAATCTTTTTAAAGTTATCATCTGTGACACCACTCCAGAACTTAACGCCTAAACTTTGCTGATTAACAACATGCATGCGTTGGCTACGGTTTTTATTCAATTCCCTTTGTGCATCTTTAATATCACGCACTACGCCAGCCGGTTCTAGTTCATCATCTGCTAGTTCACCGGTATAGTAACAATATTCACGCACTAACGGGAATTTACCGTGTTTATAAGGACTTTCGCCCTCTTCTAAGAGAACATCATCGGCAAAGGTCGCATATCTGATTTTAGTATCTGGTATGCTAGTAGGCTTTTTGCCAATAGCCATTAATACGGTAAACAAGGGGTTTTCTTCATCAACCAAACCCTCTTTTGTCATAAATACATGTTTCTTGCCATATTCCTTATACCAGTATTGCACTACACGGATTTTGTTGTAGCTATTGTTGTACCAAAGAGCCTCACCGTCTACCATTTCAATAACGCCGGCTTCCTGTTCGGTATCATCATATTTATGTCTAAGCGTATCAATTTCGTTAGTTTTATCTGGATACACTTGCTTTAACTTCGCCGTACCTTCCCAGCTATACCGGCCAACATATTGAGCATCGCTTAAATCGTCTTTCTTACATTCTGGATCTACGAACGCATCGAACGGAGAAACACGTTCAATTTGAATAGTGCCGTCTAACTTCGTGTAATCGAATTCATAACTTACCCAATAATTAGCCAAGCCACAAATAATCTTATCTCTAAAACATTTGCCCTTATTCCTTTGATAATTCGCACGGTCTAAACAGTATTTTGTGATACCTTTAGCCACTCGACTGATGCGGTCATCTTCTTCGCTACGTGGCAAGAAGTCCGGTTCTGTTTCATTCTGCGATGCATAACCGCACAATAGATTAATAACTGGTCTAATTCTATTGATTGTAATCGCTGGCCGTCCAGCTTCACGCATTTTAGTTAAATCAGCATCTTCCCACTGCTTGCCCTGCATAAATGCAAAATCCTCAGCAGCACTTTTGCGCCAATCTGACGTGGCTTCTAATGCTTTTTTAACATTGTTTTTCGCTTCGTATATATCGAATGTTTGTTCTATGTTCATTACTCCACCATTTCAGAACCATATATCATATCGTACATTTGTTCTATTTGCCATTGCGGCATAGCTTGCGCAAATTCCGCTAATTCCGCATCGGTGTATTTTGCCGGAATAATAACGCCTTTTTCTTCGCGTTCGCCGTATTCTGACTTCAACACTCTAAAAGCGTAATCACGCAACGCCCTTTCACTCATACGCCCCATGCAGTTACCTCTCCTTCTGTTTCATCATCATATTTATAACCATCATTAAATGGTTTCTCCGGTTTCTTAGGTGTGATAGGTCTACTCATGCAAAAATATCTAAACTCATCATATGCATGATCTTCTTGCGTTGTATCCACATCTTCTGGTTTGCTTTCGTCATATACTAATTCCGGTAGTGTTCTTAGAATATGCTTACACGTAGAGAAGAATTTGATTTTCTTCTCCCTTAGGTATGTATGAACCATCATTTTGCCCGGAATACGTTCAGAATTCGACCTTGTAAAGTTAATGCCATGGCGTGCAAATATCTCCGCAATAGACTCACCTTGAATACTCCACTTCATACGGTCGTCTTTCTGCCATATCGCTCTATCAGCTATATCATATGCATAGGTTTCACCCTCGCTTAATCTAGCCATTTCAGCAGCGACTTCATCGGGTGTCAGCTTTAACCCTACATCTGGCTCACCTGTGCAGCCGTAATATTCACGATAGCAATGCGCTGCACCTTCATAATCAATAGCATACCAATGAATGCTAAACGGTTTACTAAAACCCCAGTCCATTGAACGAACCCTTGTCCAACCTTGCGGAATTTCAAAAGGTTCTTCTACGTGTATATTTCTGTTAAATTCCGTAAATACTTGCCCTATGAACACATCCCAATCGCCATATAAGAACGCTTTCTTTTCTTGCTCTGGTAATGCTTCTAAACGTTTGACATAACTCGGATCATTCGCCATAAGAACATAGTTATCGTAAACTTGCGCCGGTATAAATACCTTTTCAAGTCCAGTAGTTTCATCAATAACAGGATTTTCTCCATAATTTGTAGCTTCTACATATTTACGCTTTACCCAACCATGCCCACGACCTCCGGGGTTACAACTCCCACGGAAACGAACAGGAAAGCCTTTTGCACTACGCAAGCAAGCCGTTAATAATTCGGCCGTTCGTTCTGTATGTTTGGTTAATTCATCAATGCCTAAGTAATCAAATTCTTGACCTTGATAACCCTCAGCATCTTTATCATTCTTCACATAACGGAACAGTACTTGACTGCCATTCTTTAATGTTGCTATGTGTTTCTGGTCTGAATACTTATATAATTCTGGTGGTACGCTTCGTATCCATTCACGAATAACGTTGGCTTCTAAATTCGGATATGTTTCACGGAATATATAACAATGACTACCCGGATACGTTAAAGCGTAAATGAACACGTCCATAATCAATGATTTTGTTTTTCCGCCGCCACGAGCGCCACCATATACCGCATAAGGTGCTTTTGTGTTGTGGAATATATTTTGTTTTTCATTAGGTTTATAGTCGATTGTTATTTCCATTTTTGATAGATTTATACAAAAAATGAGATATATCACCGTGGATATACCTCATATTCTGATAGATTTATACAATTCTCCGTTATTCTTTATTCATATTACCAAACACAACCTTAATAGGTTCGCCGTCCGCCCCGCTAATTTCTTGCTTATCAGTAAACATCTTATAACGCTTACCAAGCAATTCAGCCGCTTTTATCCTATCATTCAACGCCGGATCTAAACCGAACTGGTCGGGAATATCACCACGCATCGTACTAGATAAGAACTGCATTACCTCGTTAGTATCAGCAATGCTACTTTCTTTCATTTCTGCTAGTCGCTCATCAATATATTGTTTAACGTCAACTTTTTTCAACAGTCGATTTCCAGCCGAATACGCCGTTCGTGCGCTATAACCAGCCTTTATAGCTGATTGTGTGGCGTTCGTAGTCTTTAACCATTCTTCAGCAAAAATTAACTCTTTAGGCTTTAATTTAATATCACTCACTACGTTCACCACCTTTCAACACATTAACAAGATATATTAACAACTCATGTGGCTTTAATGTATCGTATTCAGCCACCTTTTTAAATAGTTGTCCTTCTTTAAACGGGTTATGTTTATACTTCTCTGGAAATGCTTTCGCATATTCCGCTTCACTGTACATACGACTCACAATAAATACTTTAAATGGCTTATCCCACTTACTCCATGATTGGCGAGTATCAATCACATACCTTAAACCCTTTTTAACTTGTAATGCCGTAATCACCTTTTTAATTTTAGGCATGTAGTTCATTGATATTCACCCCCTATCGTAGTATGTTGTTATCTTTGCTCTTTATTCTTCTATGTGATCGCTGACATATTCCGGCAACTTGTTTGACTGCGTGTTGGCTAGTGCAATATGTTTGGCATCGTCCGTTATATTCTATTGTTTCAGCCGTGCATATGCCGTGCTTATCATTGTTTAAGCAATGCTTTCTATCGCAGTGAATTTGCGTCATATTGCTTTCCTTTCCAATAATCACATTACACATTTCGTGTAATTTTAAAAACACGGTTGACGTGTCGCAATCACCGTGTTATACTCTAATCAAGGTAAGGGGAACAAACCCCAATAGTTAATCACAAGGAGAAAATAAAATGTACACATTAAAAGACTTAAATTCAAATCAAACTTGGAAATTCGATAATCAAGCACAAGCATCTGAATTCATTTCAACTATGTCATTCGGTTTTGAATGGCAATTACTAGACACAAATAATCATGTTATTGCAACTCACATTTACGAATAAGAAGGAGGAAATTAAAATGTTTGAAGTTACAACTCGCTATCCTAAATATCATCGTTACGGTTCTTATCAAACAGCATGGGAAGCTTTAGAAGGCGCTATGGATGTCCTCGAAAGAAAAAGCAACGCCACTCAATTAACATGGTGCGGCACAAACCGTGAGTTTTACGAAGAAGTTACAGGTACAACCCCTACAGTTGACCTCACAGACGAAACATGGATCATTGGTGATGGTGATTTCTTCACCGTTGTTGAACGTAATGCAACAGCCGACGAAATCAAATTAGCGTTACAAGACATTACACGAGATATTGAAATTGAAGAGGTTGAATAATGACAAACAAAATAAAAGAGGCCCGTTTAAAAGCGGGTCTCACTCAAAAGGCTGCGGCTGAATATTTAGAGATGCCGCTCCGCACTTTCCAAGATTGGGAATACGGTTCTAACGCCCCTAAATATGTAATCAATATGGCGGTTAAAATGTTAAATACAATTAAAAAGAATAAATAGGAGAATAAAACAATGCAAATGACAATCCAAGAAATCAAGAACGCGATCAAATATAACGAACTCAATAATATCGAAACACTTCAAGCTACCTATACAGGTATCAAACACAATAATGACGGTATAATTCAATTACTAGGCTATGACGATTTAAGCAACATCGTTATGATGCTTCGTTACATCGCCGAAAAGTGCGAACTATTCCGCCAACGTACCAATTCTATATATGATGCATTCGCCGCTTTCAATCTGCGTGAAACAATATTCGATACTATAGACGAGTACCAACAAGAAATGAATAATCAAATACGCCAAATGTTAGCCGCTAGATAATAGCGGCTTTTTTAATTACTCAAAACCAAACACGCCAGCAATTAAAAGTTTCCTACGTTCTGCATCTGGCGCAAAACGCATGCAGCATGTTCAGTTTTCAATAATCAAATGTTACTTTTATACAAGAAATGGGATATATCACCGTGGATATACCCCATTTTATTTTAGTTTTATTCATTTTGTTTGTATGTTCTAAACAAATACCGGCAATCAATGAAATCGTACAAGTAGTTATGGTATTAGGAAGTACATATTTAACAAGGATCGTATCTCAAATGGCATGTGTTCGTGAAAGGAATTTAACGCCGGTATCTGTTTACAACACACAAGGGGAACGTTTATAGTTCCCCGCGGTGTCGTATGTTTAATAGGAGAATTTAGTCAATGTCTTTAAAAGCTACATATGACACTATAATTATACTATATTATGCTTTTCCGCATGTTTCCGATATAGTCCGATGAAGTCCGACTTTTACCGTTTTAGCAGTATGCATGCTTGGGTAATATGTATGATGCAAATAATACCCTACCTTGACAAGTCCAGCCGTCTTTAGTTCGTTGGCTTGCGACTTTTCTAGATCTGTAAAGTATCTGGCGTGTTTAGCGCTTTTGCCGTCAACATATTCACGCATCAATAGTATATTTTCTTTCCCGCTGGTGGTGCAGTTGATAATATCTGCTGCGGTTTCTCGCTCATCAATCAACGACCCTATTTCCTTTTGTACTGCATCACGCTTACTTTCAAGGCGTATAATTTGTTGCTCCAGTCCGCCCGGTGTTCCGCCACCTGTTAGGCGTTCCTTGGAATAATCTACGGCCCCTATAGTTGTAATATCGCTTTGCAAATGCTTTAGATCTTCTTTCAATGAATTGATTTTCATTGTAATCAGTTTAATCGGTTCTAGGTACTCTTTGGCTAATTCTCTGTATTCTTTATTCATACATTCCCCTTTCGCCCATTCTTCTTTTTCCTCATTCCATTCAAATCTAACTTCATTTTCTAAATAAAAGTTATCATCTTCATCAAAACCATAACTCTTATCGTACTCAATAACCTCGCCTATATAAAATACAGTTTCTTCGCTTTCAAATGCCAACTGGCACAAGAAATCAAATGCATCTTGATAACTTTGAGGGGCGATGTAGAAATCTGAGTGTTCAACGTAACCGCTATAGTTACTCATGCAAATCTACCATTCTTCGTTATTTCATAATCGCTTTTTAATTTAAGGTTATCATCATCTAAACCACGTATATTTTTCAATTTCTGCTCTAATTTCAAGTATGTTTAAATACTCTCCCATAATAGCCTTTTGCCTACGCAACAAATCTATAGGACAAGTTGGTTTAAAATCTAAAGTTCCAGCATCATATTTAACAATCATTCTGTGCAGTTTGTTGTAACGTTCTTTTAACTCCTTATATTCTCCTCTAAATCTAGCTTGCCATTCAGGCTCACTAATGCTTAATTCATTTTTATTTTCTTCATTCATTTTTTACACCTCATATGATAGGGCGGATATTTCACCGCCCGCCTTTCTTTATTTAAAATAACTATTTACCAGTACTACCAATACCACCAGAACCGCGCGCCGTTTCGGATAATTCACCAGCTTCTAACAAATTCAATGCGCCAACTGGTACAAGGATACCTTGCAATAATCTATCACCTTTTTGTATTGTGTACGCAACATCACTTGTGTTTTTAAAGATACCTTTAATTTCGCCGCGGTAATCTGCATCAATCACGCCAAACGAATTTGGAATAACTAAAGGTGTTTTGCTCATGCTCGATCGTGGTGCCAGCATCAACATATAACCCTTTGGAATTTCCATCGCTAGACCTAATGTTACATATTGCGTTTGGTGTGGTTCTATTTCTACACTTTCCGGTTGGTAAAAGTCCATTCCCGCAGCATCTTCGCTACCAACTTTAGGCATTAATACACCCGGCATACATCGTTTTACTTTGATAACGTCCACATTATAGCGTTTATATCCTAACATGCATTTAATTTTATTAAGCAGTTTCATTTGTTACCTCATTTCAATAACGCTTCCAATACTTTATTTTTCCTATCCATTATCCGAATTTCTACACGTGGGTTATCTTTATCAATACCTGCTATACAACTATCGCCATAAGAACATATCCACTTATCATCATCAATGACTTTGGCTTTTGTTAATATATCGCTAGTTGCCTGTAGTAATCCGATTAAATCCGGCCAACTTCTTTTATTAGGAAGATAATACTTACATTCAACAACCACAATTCCGGATATGTGCAGTTTCTTGCTAGCTAATTGCCATAAACAACTCTCTTCATAGTTCATATAGGCTTCTGACGGAAGTATAATAGGCTTCCCGCTTTTAGATATAATACGCCCGCTATTCTTTTTGGTTGCTGGTCGACCTTTCAAAGTAATATCAATCACGCCCATTTTCTGCCAACCTCACGTTATGTGGTTCAATATTTGTAATCGTTCCTAGTAAACCAGCGCTCCAACTTGTTTTGCCGCCGTTAAAATACCAAACCTTTCCGCCTTCATATCTAGCAAAATACTGTCTAAGCGGCCCGTATGGGGTTTCTAAAATAATCGGTGTATCAACTGGAACCTTCTCCCATTCCACAATACCCAGCAACGATGCAATAGAATATTTATCTGTTTTAGGACTTAACCCCAGCACCCTACACGGAATACGTGGAGTATGATCACGCACTTTAAAATGTCCGCCATTTTCAATAAACGTTGGGTTTACGAAATAGGCGTACACCCCGATGATTTTAATATCACGATAGCCTTCATCGTACATTTCTTGCAATAGCCATTTTGCTCCTTGTTCATTCGTCATAATTCAATTCCTCTTTTGTTAATAAGTGTTTAATCTGCTCCCTAACATGATACAAATATGTTTCCATTGTTCCGTTAAAATGTTGCATGTTCATTTTTGAAATTACTTGCCGTAACCGCCCCGGCTTTCTGCCATTTTTAACATTGTATTCAAGCATAATACAATAAGAGTTCGCCGTTACTTTTGGTTTTAAAATTCTATTTCCAATAACAATGGTTAAAGCACTTGCAAATTGTTCATGTGTATATGTTAGATCATTTGCTTTTACAAGTTTCTTCATTTGCCACACCCTTTATTTTGATATTCAAACGCTATTTCCGTTTTCGGCGCATTAATCATAACAATAATGCTATGATGTGCGGGCGATTTTGTATGCTCGCCCGTTTCACTTATAAATTTAATGCGCTTAGTTGGTACGTATACGCTTATATTGGTTTGACTAAACAATTTATGCCTTTGTACCCCCCCCAGTGTATCTATAGGCAATACCAGTACACACGGGTGCCCCGTTTCGATACATCTCGCTATAATTTCATCTTTATTGCTATATGGTGGGTTAGTGATTAAATAATCAAATTCATATTCTTTAGTTAAAAAATCACTAATGCCGTATATGGCTAACGGATCATATTCGCGCGTAACAATTTTTGTGAAATTGCTTTTATCTGTATCAAACGGCAATAGGATTTTATCGCCAGCATTTGGCGGGAATACATTAAGCATCATTTGAACTGTTTCTATAGGCGTGTACCACTCATCACTTTTAGCACCTTTTATTAATGCTTGTTTCATTATTCACCCTTTACTATGCGCCATATGTTCGTCTCACCACTCATTGAGTGCGCATCATATTCAAGCAGCCACTTCAAACAATGCCGCCCGTGCTTAAATTTATCCGGCTTATTTCTAGGCCCCGAACTTGCATAAGTTACCGCTTCAACCCATTCACAATGCGCTTCGTATGTATACCACGGATACATAAGGCAATAAGCTTTTATGTATTGTTGTTTACGTTTCCTTTGTACTAATTTCATTCTTCCGCCACTTCCTCGACTTCGATTAAACACGTTGTAGGTGATACAAAAACATTTGTACCGGTTACCACATCTACAAAGCCAATATTTTTTCTATTCCCCAAATCAACATTTGTTATAGCAACTAAAAAATTATGCAATTCACTTTTCATTCCTTCGCCTTCTTTGAATGAATTAGTGTTATAAATTCTTATTGATCCACCTTGAAATACTTTTATTTGTAACATATTTGCTCCTAACCTTTAAAAAATACCAACCAAACCGTTTTACCGCGCCGTTGCCCTAAAATTGGCTCAACCGGCAATAACTGTCTAATTTTCGGTAACGTTATTTGTTCTTCGTTCCACTTAAAAATTAACGTTCCATTTTGTTTGAGTACCCGCCAACATTCCGTAAGGCCCTGTTTTATATCCTCTTTCCAGTCCGGCCCCAACCGCCCGTATTTTAAGGCCAAAAATGATTTATCACCAGCACTTACCAAATGCGGCGGATCAAACACAACTAAATAAAACGTTTCATCTTCAAAAGGCATTTTCCGGAAATCTGCAACAATATCCGGTTTTACAATTAACCTTCTACTGTCGCAAAGTGTTGTGTCTTCCGTTCGGTTATCCATGTAAACCGTTTCTTTATGTTCTCTATCAAACCAGAACATTTTAGAACCACAACAAGCATCTAGTATTTTCATCTTTTACACCTTATCTGGATATGTACTTGCAAAATCATTAACGGCATCTTCAATGCTTTTTTGCGGCCAACCTACATACCCTTTAAAGCACCAGCACCACTCATTCTCGTTTTTTACTAGCATTTTTACCACCTATTAGAACGGAAGATTATCATCGTTCCCTTTATCATCTGCAAAATTATCAAAATTACTTTCGGCTGCCATATCATTTAAAGCGGATAACCCGACAAAACCGGCGATTACTTCCGTAACATATTTCTTTTGACCGTTGCTATCTTCGTAAGAGCGTGTTTGAATACGCCCCTCTACAAATAGACGGTTTCCCTTTCGGTAGTTGCCTACCGCTTCGCCAAGCTTACCCCATGTTACACAGTTGATGAAAGCAGTTTGTTCTTTTGTTTCGTTTGTAGCGCTATCAATGTATGTATTGCTTGCTGCTACTGTAAAAGTGGCTACCGCTCGACCAGATTGCGTATAACGTACTTCCGGATCGCGTGCAAGATTTCCCATTAATTGAACACTATTCATATATAATTCCCTTTCTATTTTCTAATTCTATAGGGTAAATTCGCTCAATTTTCCCCTTCTACTATTTCGACCTTATGATTATCATTGGCGGTTCAAAACTTCCATACAACGCATTTAATCGATTTTTGACATTCGAAACAATTCATTTCAGTACCCCTAGAATTAGCTCTTTGCTTTCCTTTGAAATATCGGCATTTTCTACCAATTTTTTAAGGTCTACCGGCTCGAACCTTTCAACCTCTACCAAATGCCCATTATCAAGCATCTTAATTTCTGTTTGTGGCATGCTAAGTTCTGCGCGTTTTCTTGCTTCCATTAATAAGCCATTATGCTTAATGCTTTCCGCAATTTCCATGTTCTTTTGTTCACGTGCTGCCAGTTGTTCATACGCCTTACAGAATTGGCTCATCGCTGCGCTTTCGTTGTAGCTTTGGCAGTTTCTTGGATCAAAGAAACTCCATACAGTTTTAGCCGCTAGCCTTGTAATACCTTCCAGTTCATCAAGGCCTTTTTCACACCCTACTTGACTAGCTTTCTTGCGCACAATTCCCCATGCCTCTTGCGCTATCAATCGTTCTTCTTTTCCGTTTACATATCCGGAAATTTCCGCCGCCTTCTTGCGAATAGTGGCAACCGTCGGAAGATATTCACATGTATTAATGCATTGCTTGATTGCTTCGGCCAATGTTACAGGGTTTATATCTTCCAGCATGTAGGTATACATTTTAACCTTCGTACTATCAAACTTGTCATATATCAATAGTTGGCCCGTAGCTTTCAACGTTTCCGGTTTCATCTGTTCCCCTTTCTACCGCATCAATCAATGCGTTTAACTCCATAACTTTCCGTTCGGTATCCGTCATTGTTGCCGTTTCATTTGAATTGAGATATGTATCAAAATGGCTTGGCGCAAATAACGTTTTAGGTGTTAGATACTTTTCTAATTTTGTACCTTTCCACTCACGGCATTTTTTATTAATCACCGTTTTAAAATCGTCAACGGTATAACCTTCTTTTAATCGTGATCTAATCGCCTGTACGTATGGTTTAGTTGTAGGCTTGAATTTTGAACCAGTTTTAAGATTAAGATATTCGATAATTTCAAAGTGAGATTTATCCACATCGTCATGTGAAACATGACATAGTATATCTAACCTATCCTTACCTAACCTATCCTTACCTAACCTATCCTTACCTAACCTATCCTTACCTATGGATACAGTTTGTATACACTTTGTATCCATATTGGATATATCTGCTTTTAACGTATATGATTTATCCTTTTGAATGTTGAGTAAATCGCGCTCCGGCAACGTGCTTGGCTTGTATCTATCGTTCTGAATGTAGTTGTGTATTTTCCAATCTTTAATAACTACAACGCCGCTTTCAAACGGTATTACAAATTGTTTAGCAGTCAACACTTTCATATCATCATCTTTTGCCCCAATCATTCGCATAATTGATTTCGGAGCATTTATAAAGCCGTCATCGTCTGCATCTAGCAGCATATGAAAGTATAGGTTTTGTGTTGTTGCCGGCATATCTAAAAATGTATCAGACTTGATGATTGATTTTGACATCATTCTACGTTCTGCCATAAATTAACCCTTCATATCATTTTGAATTAACTGCGCAACGCCTTTTATCATTCCTGAATTTCCATCTTTTGGACTTAGTTTTTTTAAATCAATTTTTTTCTGATTTCTGATTTTATCCTCACACACATTTAGAATGTCTAGCATTTTAAGCAATTCATCCATTTTAGGAATTTCTGTATCTCCGATAACACTATCGAGCATTCTATTTAGCGTGTTAAGTAATTGTAATTCGTTTGTTGCATCATGGTAATCTCGTTCATTTTGCCATTTTTCGTAACGGTCGATTTCACTTTCACACCATGCCTTAATTATTCTGATTTCTTTCATAATCATCTGTCCTTTCTTTTATAATGATTTCTAATTTTGATTTTGTTTCTTTTGCAAATACGCCATGTGCTAAATTTTTATGACAGTATCTACACAGACAAGCTATATTGCTCAATTCGCTTGTCCCGCCTCTACCACGTGGCAATATGTGGTGTACCTCTGTAGCAGGTGCGCCACATATTACACAACATGGATAGCTATCTATACTATCTCGTTCAATAGCTTGCGGCCTTGTGATTTTGTAGAGTTTATCGTCATTCCTTTTCCGTTTGTTCACTCTCCCACCCCTCTATGAGTGATTGAACGTACTCACTAGGTTCTAACTTGATACCTAGTTGCTCACATTCATCTGTTAGACAATCAATAAGCCTTGCCATTTCTTTTGTGTTGTATACGCTGCTGCCGTGGTAACACATAATATTGTGATAACCTTTTAGGCTCTGACATTCGCCAGTATCTTCGGCTATCCAACCGATGCCATGCGCTTTCCATATTTGGATGTATCTCTCTATGGCATCTTCACGTACTGGTACGTATGAGAAATGTCCACAATCTTTTATGGCTTTTCTGTACACATCCTCTTTAGACATATACGAATGATTGCTCATTACTTCTGCTATTTTTTGACACAGAACCCAGCAGTATGCATTAGCGTTCATACTGCGTGATTTTGATTTTCTTTTAATCTCAATCACGTATTCTTTTTCTTTATCTAATTTCGCTAGATCGTTGTTATGTGGTGCAGGTATAACTACCATTACACCTAGCGGACTTCTTAATGTTTCGATGTTATTTGTTGTCCACTTCATAAAGTTGTTAGCCACGCTTTAAATTGTTGCAACTCTTGCAAATTTAAAAATTCAGTTGATGATTTATCAAACGTTGTTTTCATGTAAGAAATAGCGTTTTCTTTTGATACACCTTTGATTTTTGCTAATTCAGAAATTTCGTGTTTAATACCTTTGATTAATTCAGTTTCGTTGTTGCTTTGTGCATCATCATCTTCATCCCAAGCCACACCTAAAATAGAGGATAAGGAATATCTTCGTGCATACGTTACAACACTACCAACACCTTGAGGGTCTTTTTTCATTAGCGGTAATGTGAAAGGGTTGCTTTCCAACCATTCGCCGCTTTCATGTAACAACATAGTAGTTACAGATACTACATCAGCACCTGTAAAAGGTACTTGCAAAAAAGATAATCCGTTATTTGCTAATACAGGTCTAACCGCCTGTAGTAAACTGTCTAGCGTTACATATTTTGATTTTAGAAATGCATTTTCTTTTGTTCTGTTTGGATCAGATACTTCTGATTGAAATTTTGCTAATGCTTTAGCTATTTCTGTTATAGTTTCACTTCTATTCATTAAATTTCGCTCCATTCAACACCTAATCGAATTAATGTATCGTTAATTGCTTTACGTTGTCTTGTATTAATATTCTTTACAACATAAGTTACTGTTTTTACTTCCTCTTTGATTTCCTCTGGCACTTGTGGTTGTTCTGTGAATACTGGGTCTGGTTTCGCTTGTTGAGGTTCTTTTGCTTTAAGTTCAATCTCTAAACGCTTTTCAAATTCTTCAGCAATAACACTATCAAGTTCACCAAATGGAACGTTACCAACACGATGTTGAATTTCTTCATATTGAATTGGTGTATCTAATGCGTAGTTTTGGTTAAATAAGTCGATTTTCATCTTAATCATTTCGACTTTTTCAGCCTGCATACGTTTTAGATCATCATCATTGTGTTGTTGTTCTAATACACCTTTCAACATTTCTTCAACAGATAGTGCAACATCGGACATTTTAGCGGTTTTGTTTTCCCACCATTTAGGGTTTGGCACTACTCGATTTTTATATTCTTCTCTAATGCCTAATGATTGTGCTTTATCTTCAACCATCTTTAACACTGTTTCTTTACGTTTCAGCATCTCTTGTTGTTCAAATTCACCAATTTGATTTGCGATAGGGTTTTCCACTCGACTTACAACTGCAAGCACTTGCTCTAACTCTGCTGTGAATGTATTGTATGGAATTTTCAACTCACGTTTTTTATCAGCACCAAATCGTGTTAACTTTGTACGGATAGATACAATCTCTTTTAAAACAGATTTCATTTCTTTTAGGTTATTTTCCGTAACAATTAACCCATTATATTTTTCTAATTTTTCTTCAAGGTACTTCGCAAGTTCTGCGTTATTCCAAGTTAAAGTTAAGTTGCTATCAATCACTTGTGGCTCGATAGCTGGTTGTACAATTACATCAACTGTTTCCATTTATTTCTCCTTGTGTTAAAATACAAGTAGAGTATTTTCCAATACTTCTACACTAAGTCCGCTAAACTTCTTCTAAACTTTTCACTAGCGGACTTTTTTATTTGCATAAAACTCTATTTCTTCTTCCCATTTACTGCTTAGTATCCACATCGTTACACCTAACATACTTTGACAAAAGAATGTCCACATATCGATGTTGTCTAGTTCTAAGCTACCCATACCACCAATAACTAATATTGCTGATATGACTTTCATTCCATTACACAACTTAATCATTGTACGCTCCAATATTCGATTTCTTTTTTACAACCTCTTATGTTCTGTATCGCTCTTTTCACATTTCTTTTCGCAATAATTTTGTAACATGGATGGTCGGTTCTAAATGTATGTCTTTTTATAAAGGCTTTAACTAATTTTTCCTTTTCTGCCTTTAAATCATTTTTTATTTGATTTACTTTCCACTCAAATCTCATAGTTCTTCTCCTACGATCACTAGCATTTGGCTGGTGATTTTTTTTATACCCATTTTTAGTTTTTTATTTTCTGCTTGTAATTGTTCTACCTCTGCTTTCAACTTCCTATATGCCATCGGTGTATATTCATCATCTAGTCCTACAAGGCTTTCAACTTCCTTTTTGCTGAACCTAACGCCAGCTACGTTTTTTATTTGATGAAGTATGCCTTGATTTCTCATGTTGTATACACTTGTTTCTGTACACTTTAGAAGTTTTGCTACATCAGATACTGTGTACACTAAACTTTCCATTTACCCCTCTTTTCTAACCAAATCATCTACAGTACATCCGAGGTAATTTGCTATTTTTAATAAATTACCTACGCTAGGGATTGATTTTTGATGTTTCCAATTACTCAATGCGGATTGTGATACACCTGTATCTTTGGATACTTGATAATTGGAAATATTTTTCATATCCCTATATTTTTGATAATTACTATACAATTCTTTACTTCACCTCCTTTTTAGTGATATACTTTATGTATATAAAGTAATGCAATTATCTATACTTCATTATCGTAAAGCATCCTCAATCAAAATATACTACACGATAGCGAAGTAATCAAGTAAACATTCTTTAAATTTCATAAATTTTTCATTAACAATTCAAAGGTGAGAAAATGTTTGAGAGAATTGAGCAATTAATGAGAGAGAATAATGTTAGTGCTTATAAGCTATCTAAAGAAACAGGTATTGCACAATCAACATTAAGCAGTTGGAAACATCAAAACAAAATTCCTCGTGTTGATTTATTGCAGAAAATAGCGGATTTTTTCGGCGTTGAAATCGGATATTTAACCGGAAGTTTGGACAAAACAAAAGAGACACCTAAAATTCAAAGAAAAATAGATGCCTCAACTGTTAATTTAAAAAATGTGAAAGTGATGTTCTATGGGGATTATGAACTTACTGAACAAGAGAAGAAAATGGTTGAAAACGTTGTTAAAGGGGTTATTTCATCACGTAAAGACGAAAGGAATAAAAAATAAATATATAGGGGTGTAGTATGAGACGAATGTATCCTATTGTGTTAGATATTATTAAAGAAAATCGGTCTAATGATCCGGATGTTATTGCTAAGAATTTACGCATTAGTGTTCACTATAGATCACTACCAAAGCAGTTAAAAGGACTATTAATAAAAACACCATTTTCAAAGGATATTGTTATTAACTCAAAAATAGATGTAAATCATAAAAAAGTGGCGTTAGCGCATGAATTAGGTCATGTTATATTGCACAAAGGCGGATATAACTTATTTGATATTGACCTATTGACAGATAGGGATAAAAACGAAAAAGAATATCAAGCAAATAAATTCGCTTTTTTATTAGTAGCGCATACCTGTTTAAGAAATTCACCAAAAATGATTGATAGTATTCGTAACGAAAAGGAATTAACATTTAACGATACAATAGAGTTACTTAAAATATTTGAACGTACAGGTTGTTATATTTAATAATTAAAGGAGGGGATTGTTAATGGCTTTCTTTAACTCTATGAACCGCTTGAAGTTTTCTATTTTATTTATAACTTATGTAGTTATCCAATATGTTCTTGGATATATAGTTGTTCCAGCGTTAGCCGCTTACTACCACAACACAACAATCAATATGATTACTATATTGATTGGCGTTTCTCTTTATGTATTAATTGTTTTTTGTGCATATAAGAGGTTGATAGATTGTGGAAAATCTAAATGGAATTTGATTTTTATATTAATTCCAAAAGTTCAATTTTTATGGTTTATTTATTTATGTTTTCCTAAATCTATTGTTAAGGCGGAGACATTATGCAATACAACGTCAGTGTGAGAAAAAAAGATAAAGGCTATCAAGTCATTGTGTCCTATAAAGACGGCTACAGGTGGCGACAAAAATCAAAGCAAGGGTTCCGAACACAACGTGAAGCCAAGGAATACGGTCACGTCATACTCAAAGAGTTAGACAAAACCGTACTCTTAACCAAAGATACAGAATTGAAAGACTTAACTTTCAAGGAATTTGCGGATATGTTCCTTGAAATAAAAAAAGGCCACGTTACGCACAATACATTAGCAATGTACCGTCATGCCGTGGATGCCTACAGTTCTATTAATAATATTAAATTGTCTGACATCAAACCATTACATATTCAAAATGTAGTGAATAAAATGGTCTCTTCACCTACTACCATCAATTCATACTACAAAGTGGTTAGTCGTATATTTTATATAGCGATCAACCCATACAAGATAATTTCAGATAACCCATGCACTGGCGTTAGATTGCCACGTGTCGAACGTAAGAATATGATCCATACCATTTCCGATGAAGATTTGAATAAGTTCGCAAAATATATGAGGGAGAAATATCCACAAGCCTATTACTTTTTACAAATAGCACGCTATACAGGCATGCGGTTAAGTGAAGTATACGGATTGACGTGGGATGATATAGACCTAAAAAATCGTAAAATTTCCGTCAATAAGCAACTTCAATATGTCAAAGGTGTAATTACCTTAGAGAAAACTAAAACAGCGAATTCGGTGCGAATTTTGCCAATTCCGCCTATATTAGAAAACATACTTATAGAATATAAATCACATGAGTTAGAGTTTGAACATGACCTTGTATTAAACCCATATAAAAAGAATGGTGTTAAATGCCAAATTAACACCTATTTAAAACAATTCGGAGATAACCTATCAGCGCATAACCTCAGGCATACCTATGCCACGAAGTTATTGGCTAATGGTCTTGATGTAAAAACAGTATCATCATTACTCGGCGATACACCACAAATGGTTATGAAAACCTATGTGCATTATAACGATGAAATGAAAGCAGCAGCATCAAATGCAGTTGCTGATATTTTTAAATGAAATTTTTGACGATTTTTGACGAATATCATATATTGTATCAAAAAAATGCAGTAAATAAGCACTCTTTTATATCTTCATTTTTAACAATCATATACAATTGAGTGGCATTTTTAATAATTTGAATATCTGCTGTTTCTTTAGCGTTTCGAGCTTTATCCGCTGCAGATAAGAATTGTGGCATCGCAATAGCCGCTAATATAGCGATAACCGCTACTACAACCATTAATTCAACAAGAGTAAATCCACCTTTTCTCGATTTTTTAAATCCTTCTCGAACACGAGAAATATGTAATCGATCTACGACCCATTGACCGCACATTTCTAATCGATGATTCACTCCATGAATCATATGCATAACAAACTTCATAATATTCTCCTTTTAATAGTTAAGTAATAACATTATCTATTGCCCTCCTAAGTTGGCAATGGACGTAAATAAGGGATACATAACAGATACAACTAATACGGCTACACC
>OGES01000540.1_pt1 | contig 36967 bp, 29 predicted proteins | sample 1570711 | NCBI WGS metagenome assembly OGES01 (sample SAMEA2582133, study PRJEB24529) | metagenome | biome: Human gut stool | place: China | collected 2011 | reverse complement strand
GCAAGACGCTGAAAGCCTTCTACGGGGTATTGAAGAGTTCCGACCGTTACCTTCGCTTTGTTTTCCTTACCGGAGTGACAAAGTTTGCGCAGGTCAGCGTGTTCAGCGACTTAAACCAACTGAACGACATCAGCCTGGATTTTGCTTATGCTACGGTATGTGGAATAACGAAGGAAGAACTGTTGACCACTTTTATTCCCGAACTGGAACGACAGGCAGTTGCCAATGACATGACTCTGGAGGAAGCGATAGAAACCATGACCCGCAAATACGACGGATATCATTTTCATCCCAAGGGAGCAGGGACCTTTAATCCATTTAGTGTACTCAGCTCTTTCAATAAGCTTGAGTTCGGCAGTTACTGGTTTCAGACGGGTACTCCCACCTTCCTGGTGGAGTTGCTGAAGCGGAGCGATTACGATCTTCGTACGTTGATCGACGGTGTCGAAGCACCCGCTTCTTCGTTCATGGAATACCGGGTAGATGCCAACAATCCTATTCCATTGATTTATCAGAGCGGTTATCTGACGATCAAGGACTATGATAAGCGCTTCGGTAATTATCTGCTGGAGTTTCCGAACGATGAAGTGCGCTATGGCTTTCTGAATTTCTTAGTCCCCTTTTACACTCCGATGAAAGATGATGACCAGGGATTTTATATCGGTAAATTTGTCTATGAATTGGAGCATGGCGATTACGACTCCTTCCTCACCCGCCTTCAGGCCTTTTTCGCCGACTTCCCATACGAGCTCAACGACAAGACGGAACGCCACTACCAAGTGGTTTTCTACCTGGTCTTTAAGTTGATGGGTCAGTTTACCGATGCTGAGGTTCGCAGTGCCCGTGGTCGTGCGGACGCTGTGGTGAAGACTCCGAAATACATCTACGTCTTCGAGTTCAAGCTGAACGGCACCGCCGAGCAAGCCTTGCGCCAGATCGATGATAAAGGCTACCTGATCCCTTATCAGTCGGACGGGCGGGAATTGGTCAAGATCGGTGTTGAGTTCAGTGCTGAGCAAAGAAATATCGGCGGTTGGCTGCTGTGATATACAGGTAATCATCTGCTATTTGTTATTTTCATCCCGCTCCCCATCCAACGGGGAATGCGGGATGTTTTCGTTTCCGGCGTGTCAAGGCGGCGTTATTCTTTTTTTAGTAATAATTTAACCAGCTAATTCCTTGACCGGATGATGAAACGAACGCGATTTTTCACGGCCCCCTCCTGGGCTGTCATTTTACTTCTCCTGTTATCCTCCTGCAACAAAGAGAATGCTTCCACCGAAAGCGGGGCGACGGGTGGGAACGGCAACGCCGTCCCTATCGGTTTTTCCTCTTCTGTAGCCTCGCTTGCCGATACCAGGGCGGGAGCGATAACGGACATCCGTTATATGTATGTCTTTGCCTCCTATACAGGCACTTCCGACTGGACTGCCGCGTCCATCCCGAATTTTATGTACCGGCAACTGATGGAAAAAAGTCCCGATGGTACATGGACGTATGCCCCGACGAAATACTGGCCGGGCAACACAAACGAGAAAATCAGTTTCTTCGCTTACGCCCCCATGGACGTAGAGGGGCTCTCGCTTTCCCCGGGTGATGTGGCCGGACCGAAGCTGACCTATATTGTCCCGACACAAGAGAGTGAGAAACAAGACCTGCTGTTGGGTTCTGTCATGAACCGGACATCGGCAGGCGGTCAAGTTTCGTTCTTGATGAAACATGCACTGGCACAAATAAGGTTCCGCGTCAAGAGCGGAGATGCGAATGCCACGAAAGTCCTGAAAGGGCTTACCGTGCATGCTCCCGGCAAAGGGATTGTCTCTTTCGCCGCGGACGGCAGCCTTGAATGGCCGTCGAACACGATCGGTACGCCTGCCACGTTCACGGCGGACGATACGTTCCGCGGCGGGACGACGGTAGGAGTTCCCGGTGATACAAGCCAGGCGACGGATATCATCGGTACGTTTTTCCTGCTCCCGATTGGCGATCCGTCGGCTGCCGGGGCGACCATATCGCTGGACTTTACCTTGCAGAAAACCTCTGACCCTGTCCCCGTGGAGCTGACCGCCACCTCCCTTTTCCCCGCCTCACAGGAGTGGACGGCGGGAAGTACGGTCACCTATACCCTCACTTTAGTGGACGACCGACTGGAGTTCGGAACGATCAGCGTCGAGGGATTTGGCGGCGGAACTTCCTCGGGAAGTGATATCCCGGCAACCTGAGACCGTGAGCCGCTTCCGGTACATATACCCGACCTGAAAAGGAACCGGCGTACCGCTCCGGAAGAGGGCGCTACTCTGGAACCGGGGAGAGGGCTCAACCCCGGACTCCAAGAGAAATCCCAACCATGAAATGAAAGACAGGACTCCATCCTGAAATTAAAGAGAGAACCCAATATCATTAAAAAAAGAACGAAATGAAAAGAAACAACTTTCTAATCCTCTATACCTGTTCGATTCTGCTTGTCTGCGGGGCTTGCGGTGAGGGAGAACCACTGCCTCCGGAAGTCTTTCCCGCTTCGGATGTCCTTCGTATCGTTTCGGTCCGCACGGGGAATACGCTGACCCGTAGCGTCACCACCACAGTGGAGACGGACGGCGACAGCATCTCCATTTATGCCATTCGGCAATCCGACCAGTCGGAATACCTGCCTTTGGACGGGACCAATCCGGCGACCTATGGCTATTCCTCTTCCTCTACTTTATGGAAGGTCAGCGATCCGGCCAGGCAACTCCGGCTGCCCAAGTCCGGTTCATTGAGCGTTTATGCCTGGCATCCGTCAGACGACCGTCTGTTACCCGTCTACCAAAGCGGCGGCAACACTTACCTCTCCGGCATCAACGTTCTTTCCAGCGACGATTTTTCCGCTACCAACCAGGCGGACTACCTCTATCCGGCAAGTCCGGCGACGGTCAGCCTTGCTTCGCCCGCCGCCACCTTTACGCTAAAGCACGCCCTCGCCAAACTGACGTTCAAAGTGTATAAGCTCTCTTCGCTGACGGACGAAATGATCCTGACAGGAATTCAGATACGCGATTATTCCACCACCTTGCAGACCGGAACGGATAAAGGCATGTTGCTGAAAGACGGAACTTTTCAAGGCCTGAACGGGGTCTCCACCCTTACGCTGACCGCTACGGAAGCACAGCGGGCGGCAATCCTCAAAAAGGAGGACGAAACGCCCGGGGGAACGGTAACCGCCTCCCCGTTCTGCCTCGTCGCCCCTGCGCCGGGAGTGGAATACCTCTCTTTCCAGTTGACTACGCTTACGGGCGGGCAGGAACAGACTTTCCTCACCCAGCAGGCCGATTTCTCCGGCCGTCGCTGGAAAGCGGGCGAGCACCATGTCATCACGATTGTGCTGGACGGCATGAAGGCAACGATCACGGGAATACAGGTTTACCAATGGGGGGACTATAACGATACGCATCTCCCGATATCGTAGAAGAAGTCTCTTTTCGTGGACTTCTCCTTGTCTGTCGATAACAAATAAATGAATGAATATATGAAACAGAAACATAACTTACTCCTTTTCCTGGCGTTCGCCGCGCTACTGCTTTCGGGCTGCCGGAAGGAGGAACTCCCATCGCAAACAGTAGCGGGGGAGAAACTGGCCTTGAGCTTTGATTTGCCGCAGGCGGAACTCCCCGCGACCGGGCTCCCCGTAGGTGGACTTCGTTCAACCGGACTTCCTCCAACCGGGTCTCCGCAGAGTCGTGCGCTCCAATCCGCCGTGCCAACGGAGCTGCTGGCAGACAATACCCTTTTGTGCGTGCGTGCTTATAAGAAGGTGGAGCAGGGAGGAACGGAGACATTCGTCTTTGTGGACAAAGGCATTTACAAAGTGGCGGATTCGGGTAAGAAAGCGGTAGCCAACACGGATGCGGATGCTTTGAAACTGACACGGGGAACGTATGACCTTTATTTCCTCTCCAACCATTCCACGACCACGTATCCCGATGTGACCGGTGAGACCGCTACCGTCTCTAACGGCACCGACTTCCTGTCCGCCTCCCTGAAGGACACCCGCATCCAGGCGGATAGGGACGGACAGACGGAATTGACCATTCCGATGGAAAACTCACCGTTCCGCCATCTCTGCTCACGGGTCAAGGCGACGCTGGAAATACCCCAATCGCAACCCGTGGCTCCAACCTCTATCAGCGGACTGAACTTGTCGGTGAAGAACCTGCGTGCTGATAATACATATACCTGGTTGACGGAAGGTTTCACCGGACTTGGAGTACGTGGAGCTGATAAAAAACTCCAACTGGTTTCCGGGGGTGCGATCGGCGCGATCGACCTGACCACCTCGACGGCAGTGTACGATCCCTCCCCGGATGGCTTTTACGTGCTTCCGCTGGACGAGAGCGGATCGTTGCAGTTCGAGGTATCGATGACGGTGAAATATACAAATAAAGATGGGGTAGCGAATACCGAATCGAAACTAACCCAGACCGTGGAACTGAAAAAGGCGTTGCTGGCGGGGATGTCGTACAACTTTGTGTTCACCCTGACCTTTTATGGCGATTTTCTACCTGCCGACCTGACGCTGGACGTGCAGGATTATATTCCCGTGGATCTCACTCCGGGCGACGTGGGAGGAGACGACTGAAACCTTTTACCTGACTAAAAAACAACTCTGATTATGAATGATATACAAACGAATCGCACGAAAGTGGGAAGTGGGATGAACATGGATTCCCGTACCGCTACCGGCTTATGTCATAACCTCTTGCTTGCGTCCGGCTTTACGCTGGTCACCGCTTTTTCCCTGGCCGGTTGCGGGACAGACGGACCGGAAGCAAGTCTTCCCGTAGAATCTCCGGTGGCTCTCGGGCTTTCTCTGCGCTTGGTCTTTCCCGATGCCTTGACGGTGGATGTCACCCGTGCGGCTCCCGCCAATCCCACTAAGAACGGTATCGAGTTGACGGATATACGCGTGCTCCAGTTCCCGGGGACAGGCGCGGCTGTGACCGATGTCAAGAATCAACAGTATCGCAGCGGGGGAACGGCTGATCCCTGGTACGAGGAAAAGAATAGCCTGATCGAGGTGAAAACCGGCTCTACAGACTTCAATAATGAAGACAGCAACTTTTACATTATAGCCAATTCCGGCGATGCGTTGACATCGACAGACGGTGGAGCGCTGAAAACTACCGGCATCGGCTTTTCGGATATTACCACCGAGCCCGGTATCCTGGTATACGGTCCCAAGCCTTACACCAAGACAACGGGTAGTACCAAGCCTGTCGAGTTTCTCGCCAAACTCTGCCGTGCCTATGCCTACGTGACGGTGAATTACACTCCGGCAAAGGGAATTACGATCGCTTCCGCCGCTATCGAAAACGTACCGGACAAGATTTATCCCCATACCGGACGCGGCGCATCCGGCTACGACCTATCTGGCTGCGACACCCACAATCGACTTGTCGGCCACCCCCTCCGGCAGTTTCTCTTTCTACCTGCCCGAGAACCTGAAAGGCAGCGGGACGGCTACGACCGAACCGGATAAGAACCGTCCTGCCAAAGGACCCGGAGGCAGCCTGGGAGGCTGCACTTGTGTCGTGCTGAGAGGTACATACAATTACTATCCGGACACGGCGGGTTCCGAGCCGATCGATGTGGAATACCGCTTCTATTTGGGATTGGACATGATACGGAACTACGACGTGGAACGAGGTAAGCACTACACCCTGACGGTGAACCTCCAAGGGGCGAACAGTTCGGATGCCCGGGTGAGCGTCACCAACGGCAACGTGTTCGCCTTCGACGACCCGGACAATGTGAACAACGGCATGGATTTTAATTAAGATTTCATTCAAATATAAATCATACAACGCAATGAAAATACGTGTTTATAAACAGCGACCCCGTGTGTTTGCCAGCTTGCCTGCCGGTGTGTTTGCAGCTCTGCTTGCGGGCTTGTTTTCCTGTCTTTCGCTGGCGGCTTGCAGCGATGACCTTCCGATGGAAGAGGGCATTTCCTCCCTTCCGAAAGGTCTGGTGGAGGTGACGCTCCCGCTCACCCTGGAAGAGGCGGCGGACGGTTACGATTTGGAATCCCGGAAGGCGCAGACCCGTTCCGACGGAAGTAAAAAGGCGGTAGACGTGCAACTCCTCTCCCCGGCGGGAACCCGTGCGGCCGACGATCCGCTCAAGACGGCCAAGCCCGATAAAATATACGAACTCCACGTGGTGCAACTGAAACCGGACGGCACGGTATTAACCGACGCGGGAATCAATTATAATGGCGGCACTCCCATTGAGTTGGGGAAGAAAGTCACCCTGCAACTGAAGCCGAGTGATAACTGCCAACTGATAATTTATGCCCGCGGGGGAACCAGTTCGGAAGGTGGTGCCGCCGGTGGTTCACTAACCTCAAGTACTTGGACTACCTTTAAGGTGCCCGCCGCCCGGATAAACGGGATCACTGACGAGGCCGGTATGAAGAACATGCCCTATTACCTCCATCTGAAACAGGTGAAGGTGATAGCCGGCGCTGGTACGGGAGAGGGGATCGTCCAAAGCGTGACGGGCGAAGATGTCCGTCTCCGCCTGCGCCGCCTGGCCGCCCGGCTCAACGTGACGTGGACCTACAACGTGTCGGGATATACCCTTCAGGAGATCACCTTGCAGGACATTCCTTTGAACTATATCGCCATCCCCTCGACCACGAAAGCGATTTACCCGAGCATCGTAGACCAATATACGACGGTCAAGGTGTCCGACCCCGCCACCGGGACATTTTCCTGCTGGATGCCCCGCAATGTTCGCGGGACGGTGAACATTACCAACCAGGCGCGTCGGGGAAAAGTGAACGCGCCTGCGGGAAGCGGCTATCTGCGCTTTGTCGCCACTAAGAACGACAACCCGAAAAAGAAACTGGTATACCGCATCTATCTGGGCGGAAACGTGACGAACGATTTCAACATACTGGACAATACGAATTACAACTATGCGCTAACCTTCGCTCACACGAACGAAAATATCTGGAAAGAGGACGACCGGGTGGAGTACCTCAACGGAAGCCTCAGCGCCTCGGAGAACAACAACAGCCCCGTGCCTACCGCCAACTGCTTCATGGTGGAGCCGGGAGGTAGCTTCAATTTCGATCCGTTCCTCTATCGGCAGGCGGGAAAAGATATTGAAAATACGACGTTGAAAGGATGGGCAAACAGCGCCCGGGGCGGGATTAAATCGGTAAAACTGGTTTGGCAAACCCGTGAGAACGGGGATGTGGGCGATCCGGTGATCGGCATCGTAAACAGTGGTTCGGACCATTCGAATATTGTGGAAGTGAAACGTACAGACGGCAGCTCTATAGAGACTACCCCGGCAAAAGCCCCCGGAGAGTGCCGCATCTATTGCCGTGTGGCCGCCAACACGACAGGAGGAAACGGGCTGATAGCTGCTTACGATGCTGCGGGCAATATTCTGTGGAGCTGGCATGTGTGGGTGACGGACTACAGTCCCAGTCCGCACGGGAACGTTACGGTATTGGAACCTGCCACAAAGAGGAAACAGAAATATACCTACCGTTCGGATATAGACCAGCCACCGATGATGGACCGTAACCTGGGGGCTCTGGCGGGCTATGTGGCTGTTCCCACCGGTAACGACAGTGAGCTGGAAAAGTCGAAAGCGAATGGGCTGCATTACCAGTGGGGGCGGAAAGACCCGTTCCCGGGGAGTTTTACCACGAAGACTATTAATTCGGTAACTATACCGAATAAGGCAACAGTTCCTACAGAGGGTTTGCTGAACTTATACGGGCCGGACGGATATACGTTTATTCCGAGAAGTATCACAGGGAATGGCGCCAGTATAGAAGCCTCTTGTATGAACCCGATGAATGTATACGGCCGTCCCTGGTATGCTGTGGAAGCGCAATATTGGGGAAACGTAAGTACCCAAGAGAATAAAACCCTGTATGACCCTTGTCCGCAGGGATGGCGGGCACCGGAAGGAAAGAACTTTTATTCCTTGTTTAGCAATACGGGGTATAACGGTGGAGGTGCGACAAGTACCAACTCAGCGCTACGTTCGCAAAATAGTGATTACGTGGCAGACGGAGGCGCTTTGCTCCTTTATGATACAAAAGGAGGCACTACCTATTTCCGTATGACCGGTTATCAGGAATATCCGACACAGTTTAACTATATCGGGAAAATGCTGAATATTTGGTGTCGAGATCATGCTAAGTCTGGTAGTAACTGGATGTCTTCCGCCTTTTGCATCAATCGCGGAGGGCTTAATGGACAATACGTTTCTAATGTTTCGAGAGAATGGAATTTTACGGACGCACATAATATCCGCTGCATTCAGGAGGAAAAATAATTTTCTCCATAATGAAACATACTTACTACAAAAGACGCAAGTGATAAGCTGGCAAGGAGACAAGTTGACGAAGGGGCTACGCTTTGCCAACTCGTTGACTTGTTAATATGCCTGCCGGCTTAACTAATAAAAAAACAATAACAATTCAAACAAATTTACTTATGAATGATTTTATGACATCAAGATTCTTCACTTTATTGAAGGAAGATTCTCAATTGAACAACGCTCCGACACCGGCCGGTACCTCCATCGATCTTTGGCAAACAGCTTATACGGACTGGGCAGAACAAACCGCTCGAATCGGTAACGGCGATGATTTTAAAGAAATTTTCCGTTCGCTCCATGCGTTGCGTATCGAATTGGTTTCAATAGAAGCTATTTACCTCTCTGAACCGGATGGAAATAATCATGCGTCTCCGGGGAAAAAATGCGCATAAGAAAAGCCTATTTTCAAAAAGCGCTCTCTTTTATCGATTCTGAACTGGAACTTCTTCAATTGCAAACCGCCCATCCCGAAGCGTTTCGGAAAATCGGCTCTCTTCAGTCGTCGCCATCCCAGCTTTTCCAGCCTCAACCTTCTCTATCTCAACATTCAGATTTCCAACCTTCTCCATCTTTTCTGCTTTCGCCTTCTTCTCCCTTTTTTTCGTCCTGGTGTCCTCCCCTTCCTTCTCCTACATCTTGTTCTCCCCTTCCTTCTTCATTTTCCTCCCCTTTTTCCTTGATTCCCAAATTCCCCTATTTAGGCATCATGGGCATGACGGAAATTCTCTCCGCCCTGTTGCTATTGGGCGGCATCGAAGACCCTAACGGCAACCCTCCCACCACCAAAGCCATGGCCGAAGCCTTTGAACAACTTTTCGACTTTCATTTCAACAGTATCTACGATTGCCAGGGAGAGCTTTACAGGCGCAAACCGTGCAATCTGACGAAGACGCTGGACGCGATGAAGGGGGCGTTGATGAAGGAGTATAAGAGGAAGGAGAACGGAAAAAAGTATTAGATATAATTTAGATGTAATTTTATTATGTTATATTTGTGCATATTTAGGTACTTTTCATATAATCAGTTGAAAGCAATGGATTTAAAGATACAAGACGACAGTACTATGCTACACTATGAACAAGTGAATAATAGCAGTGTGATGAAAGCTCAAGTGGAAGCCGAGTCTTCTGTCGTGTATTTGAAAGCCGTGAACTATGTTTCTACCGCATTAAAGATTAAAAGTGAACTTGAAACTAAAGCTCTGGCAAAAGGAAGCGTGATAAGATTCTTTCGTTTTATTGTTCATGAAAAGAATGATAAGGAGATATTACGCTATATCCTGATGTTTGTTTTTAACAGGATTTTTTATTTCAATCAAACGGTGAAGATAGAAGATATACTCAATAATGTTCCGGATGATTATAGGGAAAAGGTTGAGAAAATCTTGCAAAGGAAAAGAATAACAAATTCACTGTTACTGTCATTATACGATCAAGTAAACATAAGAAACATAAGATCGGATTTTTTTAAGAACTTAGACTATTGTCGGGATATAACAGCCTTTTCTGTAACAAATGGAGTCGATTATACGTTTATAGACCGTGTCTCTTTTGAGATACCTGCCTTGAGGTTTAAGGAATATATAGAAGTGGATGATTTGTCGACCGTAGTAAAAGATAAAACCACCTTGTATATTATCTCTCCTGTATTGCTGAAAGGAAAAGAACTGAAATGGGGAGGTATATATGAAGGTAAATATATCACTTTTGACATGTTATCTTCTGAGTTTAAAACTAAATCTCAGATAGGAGATATTGATTACAGGACGGGATTTAATGTTTCTTGCAAGTTAGTGTATACAGAGGTCATGGAAACGCCCCATACGATTAAAAAGAAAGACTTCAAAGTTCTGGAAGTTTATAGTTATGGCATCGATGATACATTTGTTGAAACATTTGCAGGAAAGAAAAAAAAGGCGGAAGAAGCTATGTTAAAGTTGTTTCAGGATAAAGATTATGAATAAGGGAGAACTATTATGAAGTTAAATGAATTTATAATAAAAGAGCTATACGGTGAATATTCTTTCCGGTGGAAACTCGACGAGAAAGTGAATATTCTGGCAGGTATTAATGGTTCGTATAAATCTACATTGCTGAAGATTATCAGAGAGCTTTGTTACGTTAATTCCCTGAATGATAATTACCATTTGAGCGAGGCTACTCTATTGTTTTCTGATGAAATATTCTTAAAATATAAAAGATTTGAAGATAGTTTGTTGAAACTGCGTAACGAATCTGATAAAGATGAAATGTTGCAGGAAATAGCTGCCAATGTAAAAGCTGATTTCAGGGATATAGATGAAAAAGGATTGTCTGATAGGATTTTAAAGGCGGATATCATAGCAATAAAAAAGTCGAGAGAGAAGTTTCCTGTAAATAAATTCAAGGAACTGATTAGAGTAGATTATATTTCAACATTTGATGTTCCTGTCATAACTGATGATAAGGCAAAGAAGTCTGCTTTGGATATAAAATTGGAAGACTTAGAAAAAGAGTATGCATACTATCTTTCTGATTTAGCAAAGGAAATATCCAGTAAGGTTATAAAAGACGGAAATATAGATAAAGCGGATTTGGATGCCATTTATAGGCAGAGAGAGAACTTTCTATCTATTATCAATGATGCTTTTTCGGATACAAATAAAGTCCTGGATACAAGCAAAAGCAGGCTGGAATTCAAATTAAATAATGGCAAATTATTGAATACAATGAATTTGTCTTCCGGAGAAAAACAGTTCTTGATTATCATGCTAACCGTTTTATTAGAAAAAGAGCAAGAGTATATTTTACTGATGGATGAACCGGAGATCTCTATGCATTTTGGATGGCAAAGGAATCTGTTATTGAACATTCAAAGATTAAATCCGAATAGTCAAATAATTTTAGTAACCCATTCTCCGGCATTAATTATGGATGGATGGGAGCAGTTGGTTACTAACATGAACGAAATAAGAATGTAAAAGTATGGCTGAGGTTAGACTGAATGATCTGGTAACAGGCTCTTTTATCAAAAGCACTCAGAGGTTTAGCACTACTCCCCATTTGATTCCGGTACAGGTATATGTTGAAGGGAAGGATGATATTTGTTTTTGGCGTAAATTTTTACGAAAGTATGATTCGAAATATGTATTCAACGTTGTCACGAATAAGGTAGCTAACAATGGGGATGATGGAAAAGAGGCGTTAATGAAAATTTCATCTCTGAGTTTGAATAAGATAGTTTGTGTAGATGCCGACTTTGACTTGTTAATAGATAATTATCACACATATACTTCTTTGTTAAGACAGGGAGATTTCATTATTAATACTGAATATTATTCTATTGAGAATATATTGCTGAGACATGAATCGTTATATCGTTTTATTCATAGCATCGTACAGGAGATGGCATCGTTTGATTTTAATGATTATCTAAATAAGTTCTCAACTGCAATTTATGATTTGTTCCTCTTCTTATTGTGTTCACTTGATTGTAAATCTACTGATTTCGGTTTTAAACAGTTTAATGATTATATAAATTCGATATCTATACGACGCGACAATTATAGTGATGCTTTTATTAAATTTTCGGAGGATTACCATAAAGATTTAAAACTTGAATTTCAGAAATATAAGACAGAAATGGATAAATATGATTCCATATTACGTACAAAGGGGTACTTGAAATACGATACGCACAAATTGTTACAAGGACATATTTTATTTAATACTGTTTTAAAAAGTCTGATTGTATTTGAATGCAATGTCTGTAAGAACCAGAAAGTTGCTGACATCTATAAAAGAACAGATATAGATATACTTCAAAAAGACTCTTTAAAAGAAGAATATAATAAAAGTTTTGGTGGATATAGCAGTATGCATGAATGCATAGACGCGAAATTTTATGCTTGTGAATATTGGGACGGTGACAAAGTACCTCAGCCGGTAGTTGCTAAATTGGATGCATTGTATTCTTAGTGAAGGATATGTTTTTTATAAGACCCAGTATAGGTTTAATATACAACCGAATAGGAAAATGAAAAAATAATGAATTTACATTTGGTTGATATACAAATGTTTATAAATAATTGATAGGGGACTCTGGTGCAGAGTCCTCTTTTTTTATTGCTTTTGTTTGGTGAGCTTTGTTCTGTCGATGCATCGATAATCATGAAGTAAAATTTAAAATGAAAGGAACAAAGTTATGGCAGTATTATTCAGGAAAGTGCTTCGCTCGAGCGATCCGACAAATAAGAGTTCGGTAAAGAAGGTATATCCGGTGGTGACGTACAAGTACGACAACGCAGCTACTTTGGGCGAGTTCGCGAAAGAGATCAGCGGCAATTCCGGAGTGAGCGAGGGTGAGACGATCAGTGTGCTGAAGGACTTCCGGGCGCTGTTGAAGAAGACACTACTCACGGGGCGTTCGGTAAATATCGAGGGACTGGGATATTTCTTCCTGGCGGCACAGAGCAAGGGAGCGGCAAAGATGGAGGACTTCACGGCACAGGACATCACCGGGCTGCGCATCTGCTTCCGTGCAAACAATGATATCCGCCTGCATACGGGCGCGGCAACCCGGAGCGACGGGCTGAAACTGAAGGATGTGGACCGCATCAACGCGGGTGACGAGGAGGATGACGGAAGTTTTGTAGAAGATCCGACAGCCTGATGCAGATCACGACGATTCTGGCTTTCATCACCGCTATGGGCGGTCTGGAAGCGGTTAAGTGGATGGTACGTTTCATCACCTGCCGCAAGACTGACGCACGAAAAGAGACGGCTTCGGTAGTGGAACTGGAGGAGGAGAACCGCCGTAAAAAGGTGGACTGGCTGGAAGAACGGCTGACGCAGCGTGACGAGAAGATAGACGAGCTTTATGCCGAGTTGCACAAGGAGCAGGCGGAAAAGCTGAGCTGGATAAACCGTTGTCACGAGGTGGAGCTGGCGGAAAAGGAGCTGGAGGTGAAGAAATGTGAGGTAAGGGGATGCGTGGGGCGCATCCCGCCTTCGGATTACTGATGTCAGGATCATACCTGATAAAAAATGAATCTTCTAATTTAAAAATGAATAAACCATGATACGGAAAATAGATACGATTATAGTGCATTGTTCGGCTACAAAAGCCGGGCAGGATTTTACGGCGGTCGATATAGACAGGTGGCATCGGGAACGGGGCTTTGACGGGATAGGCTATCACTATGTGATCCGTTTGGACGGACAGATAGAGAAGGGCCGGGACGTGGCGTTGCCCGGTGCGCATTGCCGGGGCTGGAATGTGAGGAGTATCGGCGTTTGCTACATTGGCGGTCTGGATGCGGAAGGACACCCTGCGGACACGATGACGAAAGCGCAAAGGCGTGTGCTCTATCAATTGATCATCGAATTGCAGAAGGATTATCCTTCGATAGACCTGGTGGTCGGTCATCGGGATACGTCACCGGACAGGAACGGGGATGGGCTGATAGAGCCTTGGGAGTATCTGAAGGCCTGCCCGTGTTTCGATGTGAAGGAGTTTATGCGGTCGGCAAGAGCATTGCTTTTTCTGTTGCTTGCGGCGTTGATGTTCCCGTTTCTGTTGGCAGCATGCGGGAGCGGGAAGACGGTACGGGGCAGTAGTCGGGTGATGGCGGATTCTGTAGGGCAATTGCGGTGCGTGGAGAACCGGGTTGAGGAAAAAGCCTCTTTTGAACGGGAGGGGGAAGTGACGGAAGAGCATATAGAAGAGACGGTGTTGGTGTTTGAGGGAGATTCGGATTCCACATCGGATTGCAGAGGGCAGCGTAAGCTGCTTTCTGCTGTCACGAGAAGACGTATTGACAGAAAACTGCTGAAAGGAGGGAGCAAAGAAGTATCAGTTCGGAAGGAAGTTACGGATTCGGTGAGCCGTTCTGTTCATTCGGTTATGAAGGCAGAGGCTTTGAGCAGTGAAAAAGAGGTTTCTAAAAGCAGGAGGGGTATTGCGGGGATTTTCATTTTTGTTCTGATTATGGCAGGCGGGGGATATTTGCTTTCGGGGCACAAATAAAAGTAAAACATCGTTTATTGACATGCCTGAAACGGAAATAATGATTATCTTTGAATGATTAAGTAGTAAATCAAAAATAGTTTGATATATGGATCATTTTAGACAGAAGAACAAAAGGATATATGGGCTTCGCTAAAAACCTTATTAAGGGAAGTCTCTTGACTTTATTCCTATCTTTTCGTTCTTTTGTTCTTCTGTCTGAACTAAATTCTTGTTAATCTTCTTATTGTCTAAATTAATGATGAACGATTACTTAAAAAATAAAAGAATAGCTATGGACGGTATATTGCGCAAACTTCCTATCGGTATACAGACCTTTGAAGTGCTTTCTATATATTGGTTCACGATCTGCTTGGTATGCTCTATCAGTTCGGTTCCGCCATAGTTACCATGTCCGGGCACGACGTAGCGGGCCGAGGGGAACTTGGCTTTTACCTTATCGAGAGTTTTCGGCCATGCCGTCACGTCCGCGTCCGAGATGTTGCCGATGCTTGTCGTCTGGTTGTCTTTAAGCATACATCCGCCAAAAAGGATATTCTCTGTCGGCAGCCAAACCACGATATTGTCGGTCGCATGCCCGCCTCCTAAATAATAGCATTGGAGAGGCATGCCGTCCAAGCTGACGGTCAGTGAATCGGTGAATCCATGTTCCGGTACGGGCAATCCTTTTTCCTTGGCGAGGTCTATCGTCATCTGGTTCGCGTATGATCGGACACCTTTCTTTTGCAGGTAACCCAGTCCGCCAATACAATCGCCGTGCCAGTGGTTCGGGATAAACGTGGTGACTTTGGCATGCAAAGAGTCTGTCACCCAGTTGACCAGCGTTTCCGTTTGTGCGTCATTGATCGGTGTGTCCAGCAACGCTGCCTGGTGGTTGTTGATAACAATCATCCCGTTGGAAGGTACCATACCCCATCCTTCGATTTCGGCGAGGGATACATAAGTGTACACTTTGTCCGAGAGTTGGGTGATACTGATGTCATCGGATATTTTTACGCTTTTCTGTGCCATAACTGCGACAGGGAAAAGCATGGAGATAAGGATAAATACTGTTTTCATTTTATTCTTTTATATGCTGTATTCAAACTAACATCTATATCTTATGGTTGTTTTTCCGATGGTGGGAAAGTTTGGTAATGATACTTCTTTTTATTCGTGTGCCGTCCGTATCCTGTTTTTTTTCTTTCTTTTATGCTCTCCAAGCATTATCCGGCCACAGCCGCAAGCCCCTCTATATCTCCTTTCATAATGGCAGGCAGGGCTTGGCGGATCTTCTCAACTTCCCAGTCCCACCATCGTAAGCTTTGCAACCGGAGGATGGTTTCCCGGTCGAAACGCGGACGTATTTCTTTTGCCGGAGTGCCGCCTACAATTGTATAAGGAGGCACGTCTTTGGTTACGACTGCCCGGGAAGCGATGATGGCTCCGTCGCCGATGTGTACGCCTGCCATGATGACGGCTTCATAACCGATCCAGACATCGTTGCCGATGACGATGTCCCCCTTGTTGTCCCAGGCGGAAGCGACATCTTTCTTGTCCAAATTCCACTCCTCGAAAAAGAGGGGAAGGTGTAGCCCGACAATGATTTCAGACTGTGGTTAGCACTGTTGAAAAGGAACTTAGCTCCACAGGCGATGGAACAAAACTTGCCGATTATCAGGCGGTCTCCGTTGATCGGGTAGTGATACAGCACATTGTTCTTTTCGAACAGGGTAGGGTCGTTGACAAAATTGTTATATATGGTATAGTCCCCAACCGTGATGTTAGGATTCCGGATGACCGTATTCAGATAGATCGTTTGGGAGTCATTGGTGCGTGGATAAGTTTTTGCGTTCATGATTTTAGTTCTGATTTATATTCCATAGGTGTAAACCGGATGCCGTTCTCGGTTTTCTCTCCGGCGACGGCGGTGAAGCCCAGCTTGTGATAAATCCCGACGGCATAGGGAGAAGAGTTGACGGTAATCGTCTCTGCGTGCCCGTTTCGTATCGCAGTCTCGAACAGCCGCTTGCCGATGCCTCGCTGCTGATACGTTTTGCGCACAAAAAAGAGGGAAATGTGACTGCCGGAACTGCGGAGAGCGATCATTCCTGCAAGTATGTTGCCATCGAAAGCACCGTATACTTCCAATTCTCCCACCATTTCTGTGTTGTCGATAAAACTTCGGAAATGATCTGTCCCTTCCTGCGGATAGTCCGGTCCTTCAAATTCGATAAATACTTCCCAGGCAAGGTCCATCGCCATCCTTTTTTCTGATTGAGCTAACTTTCTGATTTCCATTTCTTTTGTGCTTTGTAAAGTCAAGGTGCAACAAAAGTACAAATAAATCCGTGATTCGAAAGAACTTCTTTACTTTTGTGCCGTACAACAAGAATACATCCATAAAACAAACCCTGCTCCCCGCACAAAGGATATGAAAGAAGAAATAAGAAAGTTACTTGCCGAAAAAATACTTATGGTAAAACCAAGCGGGGATATGATACGGTGGATTGTAACCGATGCCGGACCATTTGTCCCATGCGACTGTTAAAAGATCCACCAGAGTAGGAGTGCCAGTACTGCCAACACAGCCAGAAAGATCAGTGTGGAGCGGAGATAGTATTGTGTTTCCGCTTTTTCTTTTTCCCGGGTGGCTTTTTCTATCTTTTCCAGCTCCTCAATAGTAATATTCGGATTCTGAAACGTTCCTTTCCGGTACATTTTACCTTGGAGGTCCTTCATCCGTTCCCAGCGCAAAGTAAGCAGATCCCTGTTTTCCTTATTGCGCCTGATCATATCAAAAACAAATCCCGAGAAGCTCATATACAGCAGTTTTTATTAGTGAATTAGCATTACGAATACAAAAATAGAAAATAATTCGGGATTCTCTTTGCTTATTCGTAACCTATTGCTTTTTAGCCCTTTTAAAATTTTACTGTCTTTTTAAATCTTGCTGTCTTTTTAAGGCTTGGCTGTCTTTTAGCCCTATTACCTTTTTAATTTAAGCTCTCTTGCTTTTTAAATCTCCTGCTTCTCCTGCTTATCATTCTTTAATACCCAAATCTCTGTTGTCTCCTGTTATTTCTCCGCCCACTCCAGAATGGTCGGACTCTTTACATTCACCCCGAACAGGTGTGCTTTGGCGAGAATATTCTGTGCCAATTGCGCTTTATATTCTTCGGGTGCATACCTGAAATAAGCTTCTGCCGCACGTACATGCGCAGCGTCATGGATAGGAAACTCCCTCAACTCAGGAATACCGAACTCAGAAGTATCTAACTCTTTACGTTCATTGCTCGTCAGCTTATCGGACGGCTTTCGGATGAAATCGGACATAATAATAAGGATTTGATGTTAAACTTAGAGATAGTAACAAAAAAGAGAGGATTATGATTACATAGAGGTTGGGATTTACGGTTAATTTACTATGTCTGCAACCGCTAACTCTGAAAATCACTATCTTTGCGGTTCTTTATTAGACTTCATTATGGACAAAGCGAAAAAGATCAGATACGTTTTCTCTGCCTTCATGGTTATTCTGATGGTAGGCCTGGCGGAATGGGCAGGGGAGAAAGAAATTATTTTTCCGGAGATGGCAGCACTCACTATAGGGATGTGGGTGATTGATAAGAGAGTTTGGAAAGTCAGGCGTTGGCAAATAATATGGATGATGACGGCAGGAGCCATTGCAGGAGTTTGTATCGTGCGTTATTCTCCTTTGCCGTTGCTCTGCAATTTATGTATGGCTTTTACCTTTGCTGCCTGTTGCCTGATGTTCAGCCGGACCACATTGATCCCATTGATTTCGGCTTGCATGCTGCCTGTGTTGCTGCATACTGAGACATGGATCTATCCGACAGCCGTATTTTTCCTTACCGTGATTCTTGTCAGCGGGCAGAGACTTATGGAAAAAGCTGGTTTGCGTAAAGAAACCAATTATGCCGTACCGGAGCGTGAGTGGAAAAAAGAGAGTTGTCGTTGGGGAGCTTTGCTGTTTTTTGTTTCTCTGGTCGCTGCCTTTTCGCTTTTCTGCGGATATGCTTATTTCATTATTCCTCCGTTGATTGTCACCTTTACCGAGATTGTCAATTCCAAAGCGGGCTTCAGAAACCGTCCCATGCAGGTGTTTCTGTTTTTGGTGACCGGAGCCAGTCTGGGTACTGCCTTTCAGATCGTCGGACACTCTTATTTGCATTTGCCCGAAACAATTGTCGCCTTGTCTGTTATCTGTTGTTTGTTTGCCATCTTCGAATGGACCGGAAAGTATTTTGCCCCTGCCGGTGCGTTGGCACTGATACCGTTGATTATCCCACAGGAGGGAATACGTTGGTTACCTTTGCAGGCTGCCATAGGTGCCGCTTTGTTCATTACTATTGGCATGCTTGTCTTTCAGCAATGCTATAAATGGAGCAAGGCTCAGTTAGTGTTTTGCTTTACACCTACCCTGTTGCGGAGGTATCTGAACCGCAGAAGGAAGGGGTGATGGGGGTATTGCAGGCCCGGTACGGACAATTATCGCCCCATCTTGTCACGGCGGCAAGCCAGCATTTCGGTAAAACGACGCATATGTTGCTGGTTAGTGCCGCAGCAGCCCCCGCAGATTTTTAACGGGAAATCCCACAAAAGTGTCATCAGCCTGTCTGCCAGTTCTTCCGGCGGAGAGGAAATCAGATGCTCACACCCGTTCAGTTCTTCCGGACTAAGGTTGGCCGCATTGGCCTGGATACCTTGGAAGCGCTGACGCACCAGAGGAGTGTCATTCCGGGGATGGAGCAATGCCTGATGCAGGATATCGGGGTGTATACAGTTGGCCATATAACATAGAGGCCGGGTGGAAGTCTCCTTTTCGATAGCATCAATGGCGTCATGGATAAAGGTTCCGTCTATCAGGCGTCCGTCACGGCATACCATAAAACTGATAATATAAGGTAACCCGGTTGCCGCCATGGCATTCGCCATTCCGATGGCTTCTGTCAGCTGAGGCATGATGCCGGCAAACAGATAGTCTACTCCTGCCTCCGCCATCATGCGGACTGCCGGAAAATGAAATTCCATCGCTTCTTCAACGGACAGGCAATAACGTCCGTCGTACGCGTCGCCGCGGCATCCGGCTAACCCACCGATGTAAACCGGAATGGAAGTTCCGGTGCGGAACCTGGAAAGGAAAGATACGTTATCTGCCAATACATTCTTATGCCGGTAGTCCGATTCTGCGATTTGTTCCATATTGGCTCTGCGGGTAGGAGTCATCAGCATCAGCGGCAGGCGGAAGTCTGCGGCAATTTGCAGATACTGGCGATAGATTTCCGCCAGTGTCTCACGGTAAGAGTCATTGTAAATCAGGGCGGCATGGACGATATGTTTGTCCAACGGGATCTGGAATTCGTGACGCAAACGTTCTACAATAGCGCCTTCGGTGAGAATGAAAGGAGAAGTCCGGAATGATTCTACAAAAGATAGCTGATCCATAAGAATGACTTTAGAAGTTTTACTTTACATCCGGAGACAAATATAGGATTAATCAGCTCATTCCGGTTATCCGTTCCTGCTGTGTTCACATCCTTTTGTAATCTTTCAGAAAAACAAGAGACTCGGCTTTATTTATAGTCCTTTATAAACCCTTCCATCAACCATTTGGCAAGTGCCTGCCGATTGGAAGGGATCACCAGACGACGCTGGTCGAGAGTATTCTGGATGTTGCCCAGCTCAACGAATACAGAGGCGGGTGTGGTGTGTGCCAGAACATACAGGTTGCGTCCGCTTACGGTACCCGAGAAGCCACGGTTGGGCTGGTGCTTGCCGTATTTGGATTCGAAGGTTGCTTTCATATTCCTGGCGAGACGTTTGCTTTCGGCCTTGCGGTTGGAGTGATAGAAGAAGACGTCGGTTTGGGTGCCTTTGCTGCGGCTGTCTACATGGATGAAGATGGCCCGGCAGTACTTGAATTTCTTGCGATCCTTCCGGTAGAGGGTGTTGATTTTATCGCAACGCTGCTGAAGGCGTTGTACCTGGTTCAGAGGGATGGGAGAGCCCATGCAGGTTTCCCGTTTGCTGTTGGACAGGTAGGCCTCGTCGCGGATACCGTCTTTGGCATCCTGAATGATGATGCGTACCTCGGCACCTTCCTGCATCAGGTTGCGTGCCAGGCGCAGGGCGATGTCATAGGCATATTCGTCTTCGTGAAGTTCGTGTTTACCAACACGGCCTATGGCACCGGGGTCGGGGCCGCCGTGTCCGCTGACCACATAGAAACAGGCACCGGCAAGGCGGTCGGAGGTTACCTTGACGTTAGCCAGCCATTTTCCGAACAGCGGTTCGTTGACTTCCGTACGTTTGGGCCGGCGTGCAGACCCCGTTTCGGATGCTTTCTCAGGAGTGGTGTCCGATGCCTTTTTGACGGGAGGAATCAGATAAGTGACACCCATCTTCAGAGTTCTGCTTTTGCCTAATCGGGTTTTGTTGAGTTCGATAAAGTCATCATAATATTTCTTTGGAGCACGGTTGTGGCGCAGGAGGAAGGAAGAGATTCCCTCACCGGATTTAGGAGTGGCTTTCTGCTGTGCCCATAAAGCAGGGGCAGTAAATAAGGAACAGAAGAACAGGAGAAGACAGAGTTTCCTTTTCATATTGCTACGTATAAAAGATGCAGGCTTGGCTGCTGTACCTAATTGTTTGACTTCTATGGTGAATTTTTGCTTTTTCGCCCGCAAAGATAGCCTTTTAAACCAATAATTTTCTCTACTTTTGCGTCGATATAACTTTTTTAAGGCAATATAATCGTAAACTCAATAACATTATGGCAAAACAATTCAAGCCCGAAACCCTGTGTGTACAAGCAGGATGGACTCCGAAAAAGGGCGAGCCGCGCGTGCTGCCCATCTATCAAAGTACTACTTTTAAATACGAAACCAGTGAGCAGATGGCCCGTCTGTTCGATCTTGAAGAGAGCGGTTACTTCTATACCCGCCTGCAAAATCCGACGAACGATGCCGTAGCTGCCAAGATTGCCGCCCTTGAAGGAGGTGTGGGAGCCATGCTGACTTCCAGCGGCCAGGCTGCCAATTTCTATGCCATATTCAATATCTGCCAGGCAGGCGATCACTTCGTCTGTTCGTCGGCCATCTATGGCGGAACGTTCAACCTCTTTGGGGTGACAATGAAAAAACTGGGCATCGATGTCACATTCGTCAGCCCCGATGCCGATGAAGAAGAGATTTCGGCTGCTTTCCGCCCGAACACGAAAGCGCTGTTTGGTGAGACAATCTCCAATCCGTCGCTCGAAGTGCTCGATATTGAGAAGTTTGCCCGCATTGCCCACAGCCACGGAGTGCCCCTGATCGTTGATAATACCTTCCCGACACCGATCAATTGCCGTCCGTTCGAATGGGGAGCGGATATCGTGGTGCACTCTACCACCAAGTATATGGACGGACACGCCACCAGCGTAGGCGGCTGTATCGTGGACAGCGGAAACTTTGATTGGGAAGCCCATGCCGATAAGTTCCCGGGACTTTGCACACCGGATGAATCGTATCACGGACTGACTTATACAAAGGCTTTCGGCAAGGGTGCCTACATGACTAAGGCAACCGCTCAACTGATGCGTGACCTGGGCAGTATCCAGAGTCCGCAGAATGCCTTCTTGCTGAATTTAGGTCTGGAGACATTGCACCTGCGTATGCCCCAGCACTGCGGCAATGCACAGAAGGTGGCCGAATACCTTGCACAGAACGATAAGGTGGCTTGGGTGAACTATTGCGGTCTTCCGGGTAATAAATACTACGAACTGGCGCAGAAGTACATGCCGAATGGTTCTTGCGGTGTGATCTCTTTCGGGTTGAAAGGCGGACGCGAGTTGTCCATCAAGTTCATGGACTCGTTGAAACTGGCCGCCATCGTCACCCACGTGGCCGACGCGCGTACCTGTGTGCTCCATCCCGCCAGCCATACGCACCGGCAGCTGACAGACGAGCAGTTGATCGAAGCCGGTGTCCGTCCGGACCTGATCCGTCTGTCCGTAGGAATCGAAAATGCGGATGACATTATAGCGGACATCGAACAGGCACTGAACGCATAACCCCTTTTCCTTGTCTTTTTTACATCCTGTTTTATCCCTGTCCGATGAAGCAGGATGTTTTTGTTTCTTCTTCTCTTTCCTTTTTACTGCTTCCTCACTTTCTTTATCGGGTCTTTACAAACATTCTTATCTCAGTGCCGTTGTTCTGAGACCACATGGCGTGGTGACTAAAAAAACATAATTGATTTATGAATGCAATGAAGAAGAATGGAGAAGAGGGGAAGGTTGTTTCCCCAGAGAAGGGCTTGTCGCCGGAGGTTGGTCAGGCGGAAGCGTTTGCCGCGCGAACGGGAGCGAGGAACATTGCCCCGGAGGTTTGCACGCTCCCGGCAGGGGGAGCAACCGACCTGCCGGCTTACATGCAAGCGGTGATCGAGGGATTGGAGGAGAAGAAGAAGTATGCGGCGGTGCACACGTACCAGTGCACGCTGAACTCGTATACCCGATTTGCGGGCGGGGAGGGGACGCCGATGCCGATGGAAGAAGTGTTCAGCGCAGGGCGGCTGAAGGGCTACGAGGAGTGGCTGGTGAGGGTGAACGAGCGGAGCTGGAACACGGTGTCGACGTATATGCGGACGCTGAGGGCGGTGTACAACCGGATTTCGCCGCCGGGAAGCGCGGGGCACGACCCGAAGCTGTTTGCCGACGTACATACGAAGGTGGAGTCGAGGACGAAGCGGGCACTGACGGGGCGGCAGGCACATGCGCTGATGAATGCCGACTTTGCGACGTTGCCGGAGGAGCAGCGCCGCGTGCTGGCTTATTTCTTGCTGATGTTCCTCTTCCGGGGGATGCCGTTCATCGACCTGGCGCACTTGCGGAAAAAGGATGTGCGAGGGGGCGTGATCGTCTACCAACGGCACAAGACGGGGCGGCAGATAACGGTGAGGATACCGAAGGAGGCCGTGCCGCTGATGAAGAGGTTCCGGGGGACGGGGGACGAGTCGGTCTACCTGTTCCCGATACTGCCGGGAGCGAAGGAGGAGGGCAGGGAGCTCTACCGGAGCTATCTGCTGGCGCTGAGGGAGTTCAACAAGGGATTGGCGAGGCTGGCGGCGGAGTTGCTGCCGGGGACGAAGGTCAGTTCGTACACCGCCCGGCATACGTGGGCGACGTTAGCTTACTATCAGGGCACGCCGGTGGGGATCATCAGTGAGGCGATGGGGCACTCTTCCGTCCGGGTGACGGAGACGTATCTGAAACCTTTCGGAAACAAGCGCATCGACAGGGAGAATAATAAATTAATTTCTTCTGTTGTCCGGTGGAAAGAGAAAGGAAGAGAGACCCGCAGTGCTTTGTAAAGCAACGGATTGGACAAAAATTACTTTCTAAGTAACGGCAGATGTTGTCTGCAAAAGTGCTAAGATTATCGCATATACACAAATATTATCGACATTTTTTGCCACGAATCATTAAAATTTATCGGAAAAGGTAACACCAGGAACGTTAGAACACATATTGACACAACACTTGCGCTGAAAAGCACACAGACGCCTTCCTCCATTTTTCAGAACTTAAAAACGGATAGCCACCTTATTGTGGGGACGAACCGGCACCGGTTCCGGATGCATGGTATTTTCGATACATCTCTCTTCATTTCTGCTTCATTCGTGCCGCCGGAAAACGCTTTTTCCCGCACGATGGCCTCCCCGTCTGCCGTTACTTAGAAAGTAATTTCCCGGAACGGTCAAAGATTTAGAATCATGAACCAACTCAAACAGTCTATCAGTAAAACCGCCCGCCGGCATCGCCCCCTTGCATTCCATCGGCTCCCTACCCCTCCGGTTGAACTCCCACAGACGCAGCATCCCATCAGTATAACGAACCTTTTAAAAACGACTTAAGACCTATGAAGACAAGAAACTACAAGATGGACCTGGCCCTGATGGCCTATCCCAACGAACTGACTACCGACAGCGATTCGGATTATATCGTAAAAGTGAAGACCCAGAGCCAGAGCCTGACGCTGGAAGACATAGCAGCGGACGTGGCCGCCCGTTCGGGAAAATTCGAGGCTTCGGAGGTGAAAAGCCTCTTCGAGATGGGCTTTGAGGCCATAGCGCAAGCGGTGGCAAGCGGCTATTGCGTCTCCACCCCCCTCTGCTACGCGCGCCCCATGGCGAGCGGCGTGGTGATGGAAGAGGAGCTCTCCCTTCCCGTGGACAGGGAGAGGGTAAAAGTATATGCCAGCTTCAGCCAGGGCCCGGCCATGAAGGAGGCGATAGGGCAGGCGCATATCACCCTCTTTACGCAGCCGGCCCTGACCGGACCGTACATCGCCGGCATGACGAGCACCGGCTATACGGACGCCACCGCCACCACCCGCGCCCCGATGGAAGCCGGAAAGATGGCGGTCATCACCGGAGAGGGATTGAAGGTGGTGGGCACAGACCCGTCGGTGGGCATCACGCTGACTTCCGTCTCTACCCCGTCGAAATCGTTCACCATCGCCATGGCAGACATCAGCCCGAACACGCCGAAGAGGTTGCAATTCGTCCTTCCCGCCGGGATTACGGACGGTGACTGGAAGGTGAAAGTCACCACTCAATATAGCAAAAGCAAGGTTCTGACGAAAACTCCACGTACTTTCGAGTTGGCACGCCCCATTACGGTGGGAGACGAAGGGTATGTAGAGGACCCTACCGCATAATGAACGCCCTACTCTCAAACGATAATCCGGTACGCCCCCAAGCGGTACTCCGCCTATCCCCCCCTTTAGGCAGATATCGGGGGCGCGCCGGTTATTTACCCATTTATCCGGCTGTCCCCCGCACGAGGCTGCGGCGATCTCCCGCACGAGGCTGCGGCTGTCTCCCGCACGAGGCTGCGGCTGTCCCCCGCACGAGGCTGCGGCGATCCCCCGTACGAGGCTGCGGCGATCCCCCGCACGAGGCTGCGGCAATCTCCCGCACGAAGCTGCGGTGATCCCCCGTCCGGGGCTACGAAGCAAATCCGTTTCTCCGCCCGTCGGCCGTTCGCGCAAATACACTTATTAAGCTACTAAAAACATATATCAAACCACTAAAAACATATATCAAACTACTGAAAGCCTATGTCAAACTTACCCCCCTTCCTCTTTCCCGCCGTGCTTTGCGCCGTCTTCATCCTGTCCGTCTTCCTGGTGCTGCTGGCCAGATGCCGCCGGCGTACGACCCGCGCCCTGAGGGAAGCCCAGGAAATACTGAACCTGCAAAAGCTGCGGACAGACACCATTTTTGGCGACCTCCCCGTCGGCATAGAAGTCTATTCGAAAGAAGGCATCCTGGTGTGGATGAACGAGCGCACGTGCCAGACTTTCGGAGTAGTGGACAAGAGGGCGGTCATCGGCTCCACGCCCATCATGGACAATCCCGTCATCCCCGACGCCGTAAAGAAGGCGTTCCAACGGCAGAGGAAGATACAGGTAGACTTCGACTACGACTTCTCCATCGTATGCCGGACGGGATTCTACAACACCCGGTGCACCTCGGAGGTGAAGCGGATCAGTTGCAAAGGCACGCCCGTCTTCGGCTCCGACGGGAAGATGCAGAACTACGTTTTCATCATGAACGATATCAGCCGGGAGCACGAATACAGCGTGAAACTGAAGGAGAGCGCCCAACTGGCACACCAGGCCATACAGGCCTCAGGGCTGGTGCACTGGCGGTACGACAACCGCATCCGCCGCTTCTCGTCCTACAACGACCCGGTGACCAACTTCGACAGCAGCGTCTGGCTCACTCCCGAAGACTACCTCGGCACCGTCCATCCCGACGACCGGCCCGGGATCATGGACTACCTCCGGATGATGGACGACGGCGCCGACTTCTCCGACGAAGCCCCGATGCGGGTGAAGACCACCTACGACGACGGGTGGCAGGACTGCGTCGTCACCGGAACCTCTTTCCTGAAAGACCACGCCACGGGCAAAGTGCTGCTCTACACCGGCTTCCGCCGCAACGTCACGTCGTGGAAAAAGATGGTCAACGAACTGAGCGAAGCCAAGGAGCGCGCCGAACGCTCGGACAAGCTCAAATCGGCTTTCCTCGCCAATATCAGCCACGAGATACGCACGCCCCTCAACGCCATCATCGGCTTCTCGAACCTCCTCACCAATACGGACAAGAAGGAGGAGATAGCCGAATATCAGCGGATCATCGTGACGAACAGCGACCTGCTGCTCCGGCTGATAAACGATATACTCGACCTGTCGAAGATCGAAGCCGGGTTCATAGACCGGCAACTGAGCGAGTTCGACCTCTCGGTTTACTTCGACGAACTCTACGGCTCCGTCCGCCAAGCGATGGCCAATCCGTCCGTGGAGCTGGTCTGCGACAACCCCTACGAATCTTGCCTGGTGCGGATGGACGCCAACCGCCTGGCGCAGGTGGTGCTGAATTACGCCACGAACGCCATCAAATGCACCTATCGGGGAGAGATACGCATGGGCTACCGGCGTCAGGGAGAGGGCATTTACTTCTACGTCTCCGATACGGGCATCGGCATTCCGGACAAGGATAAGCCCCGCCTGTACCGCCGTTTTGAGAAGCTGAACGAGTTTGCCCAAGGCACAGGGCTGGGGCTGGTCATCTGCAAGGTGGTCACCGAAGCCTCCGGCGGACGGGTGGGATTTGAGTCGGAAGAAGGAGTCGGGTCCACGTTCTGGTCGTGGGTTCCCTGCGAGATCATGCGTGTATGCGGAGAGGCGGAAGCAGGCGGACAGGAAGCCGCGCAGCTTGATGCCGGTCTTGACAACGGTCTTGACAATGGTCTTGATGTCAGCCTTGATAACGGTTCTGAAAACGGTCTTAATGCCAGCCTTGGCAACGGTTCTGAAAATGGTCTTGATGCCGGTCTTGATAACGGTTCTGGCAACGGTCTTAGTGCCGGCCTTGATGTCGGGAAGAAGACGGAAATCCTCGAAGCTGTAGGGCGGGGAATTGAAGAGATGGAGAGCAAACTTGCATCTGTGAAGCTCGAAAACGAGCCATCTCCCGCCAGACTTGCAGCCCAGTCCGCTTCCCCCGGACTTGCAGCCCTATCCGCTTCCGCTGGACCCAAAGACCAGTCCGCTTCCCCCGACGAACCCTCGCCCGCGGGTCCGGACAGCGAACCGTCGTCCGACGGGCATACGGATAAAAAAACGATCCTCGTGGTTGAAGACATAGAAAGCAATTACCTTCTGATGGCCATCCTGCTGGGCAATATGGGTTATCAATTCGCCCGTGCGGCAGATGGCGTAGAGGCGGTGGAAAAGGTCCTGTCGGAACACTTCGACCTGGTGCTGATGGACATCAAGATGCCCCGTCTGGGCGGCCTGGAAGCTACCCGTGAAATCAGGAAAACGAACCGGGAAGTTCCCATTATCGCCTTGACGGCACATGCCTTCAACTCTGATAAGGAGGCGGCGATAGCCGCCGGCTGCAACGGTTTCCTGGTGAAGCCCATCGACCGCAATGCCCTGGCCGGGACACTGCGCAGGTTTCTGTAAGGGGACGATAGAAAGAAAAGTGTTAATAATGTGATAGAGTGAAATGTAGGGAGAAGAGAAAAAGACGAGGGAAGAAGCGCTGAAGTACGTGTTAATTTATAGGAATGGAGCAAAGGACCGGGAGAAGAAGGCTGCACTCATAGAGTTGAGACAGAGTTTGTCGGGAGACACACCCTTGCAACCTATCCCCCTTCTCATCGTTCCGGCTCCATTAGCTTCTTTCCCTCGTTCTTGTTTTTCCCGTATTTTTTCACCACAGCGTAACACAGAGGGAGTCAAGCCGATAACCAACGGCTTGACTCCCTCTGTGTTACGCTGTGTTACTCTGTGGTGAGTTCCTCTTCTTAACTCCTCTCTCTTCCTCCCCCCAATGCCTGATATAAGGTGATGACCCCCTGGATTTCAGCAAACCGGTTGGCCACTTGCGAGAGTTGCGCATTGAGCAATGTCTGCTGTGCGGTGAGCACTTCCAGATAAGTCGTGTTGCCATGCTTCATCAGCAGTTGTGTGCTGCGGGCGGCGTTTTCGAGGGAAGCCACCTGCTTCTCGAAGTAGTTTGCCTTGTCCCGTGCCGTCTGATATTGCACCAGGGCATTGTTGACCTCGCTTCCGGCGTTGAGCAACGTCTGTTCGAAGCTGAGGCGTGCCTCCTCCTGTTGCGCTTTGGCTATGCGGAGCTGGGCGATGTTCGCTCCCCGGTTGAACAAAGGCTGCGTCAGCGAGGCCACGGCGGTGGCAAGGAACTTGCCCGGGTTGACGATCATCGCACCTGCCGAGTTTGTCCAGCCGGCGCTGCCGCTCAGCGTGATCGAGGGGTAGAAGGCGGAACGGGCGGCGTTGGTAGTGTAGAATGCCTGTGCCAACGACTGTTCGGCACTGCGCACGTCGGGGCGGTTGGCGAGCATCTGCAAGGGCACGCCCACCGAAAGGTTCTCCGGCAGGCGTTGCTCGGCGAGGCGTCCGCGGGGAAGGGTGCGGGGGACGTCGGCAAGGAGCAGCGAAAGGGCGTTCTCCACCTGGTTGAGCTGTTCGCGCAGGTCGAGCAGGGTAGTACATATATTGTAGTATGTGGCCTCAGTCTGCGAGAGGGCGGCTTCGGTCACCATTCCGGCAGCTTTCATGGCGCGGGTGGTGGCGACGCTCTCTTTCCAGGCGGCTTCGGTGGCGGTGGAGATCTCGATTTGGGCGTCGAGCATCAGCAACGTATAGTAGTTGTTGGCGACGGCGGCAATCAGTTGCGTCTGTACCGCCTGTTCATAGTCACGGCTCTGCGCCACGACAGCTTGTGCACGCCGCTTGGCGTTCGTCAGCCGGCCGAAGATGTCGATCTCCCAACTGGCGCTGACGGGCAGTGAGTAGGTTTGCGAGGCTTTCCCGCCGTCGAAGCTGCTGGCCGTTCCCTGCAGGGAGAGGGAGAAGGCGGGCAGGTAGGAGAGTCGGGCGGAGAGCAAGGTGGCTTCGGCCTCTTTCACACGGAGGTGGGCCGTACGCAGGTCGGTGTTGCGCACGAGGGCAGTGTCGATCAGCGTGCGGAGGCAAGGATCGGTGAAGACCTCCTGCCAGGGGAGGCTGCCGAGGTTGGAGGCGGAGTCGGAAGGATTCGCGCCTTCTTGGCCGTAAAGGCCGTCGGGAACCTCGGTAGCGGGTTTGTATTTGGAGTAAATGCCGCAACTGCTGAGTGCCAGCGTGGCAGCAAGGGATATGATTAACTTTTTCATGATTGCTTGTTTTATGGGAGCCTCCCTCCCCCGGCTCCTCCGGTGGAAGAGGAGGGGAGGGGGCTGCTAATGATAAATAGGGTTGAACGGGGGAAGAACTCTTTTCACCGCAGAGGAACACAGAGTATCACAGAGTGATATGGAGTGGTACGGAGTCATACAGAGCGATACGAAGTAAAGTATGGCGGAGTAGTACAGAGTATCACCGGGTAGAGTATCACCGGGTGAATCTTGCTCCTTTGATCGTTCATACCAATAACCTGTCTTCCTCTGTGTCACTCTGTGTTCCTCTGTGGTGAAAAGAGTCCTTTATTCCTTCAAAGCCCCTCCTTTCGCTTCCTTCTTTTCCCGGTCGCTCGCTACGATCTCTTCCTCGATCTGCCAGTCGTGCGTCGGTTCGGCCTGTACCGGACGAATGCGTTCCTGCAACCACTGGAAAGCGATGAAGAGCGACGGCACGATGAACAGCAGTGCCAGCGTACCGATGACCATACCGCCCACGGCGCCCGTTCCCAACGAACGGTTACCGTTTGCCCCTACGCCACTCGCCACCATCAGCGGGAACAACCCGAAGATCATCGTCAGTGCCGTCATCAATATCGGGCGCAGACGGGCTTTGGCGGCGCTCAGCGCGGAGGCTATCAGCCCCATGCCCGCTTTGCGGCGTTCGGCGGCATACTCGGTGAGCAGGATGGCCGTTTTGGCAAGCAGGCCGATCAGCATAATCAGTCCCGTTTGCAGGTAGATGTTGTTCTCCAGACCGAACAGGCGGGCGAAGAGGAACGAACCCATCAGTCCGCACGGCACGCTCAGGAGCACCGCGAAGGGGATCAGGAAGCTCTCGTAGAGCGCGCTCAGAATCAGGTAGATCATCAGGAAGCAGATGCCGAAGATGATCGCCGTCGTGCCGCTCTGCTCCGTCTCCTCACGGGTGATGCCTCCGTAGTCGTAGCCGTAGTCCTTGGGTAGGGCGGTGGAGGCTGTCTCCTGTACGGCACGGATGGCGTCACCTGTACTGTAACCGTCGGCCGGCATGGCGTTCACGGCGATGGAGTTGTACATGTTGAAGCGGCTCAGCGACTCGGCTCCGTACGTGCGGGTCAGTGTCACGAACTGGCTCAGAGGCGCCATCTCGCCGTTCGACATCCGCACGAAGGTGTTGCCCAGCGAAGCTTCGTCGAGGCGGTATTGCGGGTCGGATTGGATCATCACCTTATATACTTTCGAGAAGCGGTTGAAGTTGGACACGTACTGCCCGCCGTAGTAGCCCGAGAGGGTGCTCAACACCTGGTCGGGGGTGATGCCCGAGCGCTTGCATTTCGACGGGTCTATCTCGACCAGCCATTGCGGGTAGCGGACGTCGAACGTGGAGTAGGCCATGGCGATCTCCGGACGCTGGTTCAGCGCGCCCAGATACTGCTGCGTGGTCTGGAAGAAGGTGTTCACGTCGCCTCCCGTCTTGTCCTGCATGTGCAGTTCGAGGGCGTTACCCATACCGTATCCGGGGATCATTCCCGGTGAGATGGCAAATACGGTGGCGTCCTTGATGTCGCCCGTCCGTCCGTATACCTGGCCGATGACCGACTGCACGTTGTCTTCCTTTCCGGGGCGTTCGTCCCACGGTTTCAGTTTCAGGATCAACATACCGAACGAGCTTCCCTGGCCCGCCAGCAGTCCGTAGCCCGCCACTTTCTGCACGTGTTCCACTTGCGGGATCTGTTCCATGCGCTGCTCGATGCGCTTCATCACCTCGTCCGTCGTGCGCAGCGAACTGCCGGCGGCGGTGCTGACGTTGACAAACACTACGCCCTGGTCTTCGTCGGGCACGAGGCTGGTCTTCGTCGTATTCATCAGCACCACCAGCAGGGCGATACTTGCCACGAGGAGTCCGCCCGTCAGCCAACGGTGCTTGATGAAGAAGAGCACGATGCCCTTGTAACGGTCTATCACCACGTCGAACGCCGCGTTGAACGCTTTGCGGAAGCGGGCGGCGAAGTTCTGCTTCTGCGTGCCGTCCTCGTTGATGTACGGTTTCAGCAGCAGCGCGCAGAGGGCGGGGCTCAGTGTCAGGGCGTTCACGGCGGAGATGCCTACCGCTACGGCCATCGTCAGTCCGAACTGCGTGTAGAACGTCCCCGATGTGCCGGACATGAACGATACGGGGATGAACACCGCCATGAATACCAGCGACGAGGTGATGACGGCGTTCGAAATGCCTTTCATGGCGTCGATGCTCGCCATGTAGGACGATTTGTAGCCCACGTCGAACCGTGCCTGCACGGCCTCGACCACCACGATGGCGTCGTCCACCACCGTACCGATGACCAGTACCAGCGCGAACAGCGTGATCAGGTTGATACTGAATCCCGCCATCGCCATGAAGGCGAACGTACCGACGAGCGACACGATGATGCCCACCAGCGGGATCAGTGTCGAGCGGATGTCCTGCAAGAAGATGTATACGACGAGGATCACGAGCAGGATGGCTTCGAGCAGCGTCTTCACCACCTCGTGGATGGAGGCGTAGAGGAAGTCGTTGCTGGACATCAGTTGCGTCAGTTCCACTCCGCGGGGGAGGTCTTTGCGCGCCTCTTCAAGGAAGTCGTTGATGCGGTTGTTCACCTCCGTGGCGTTGGAGCCTGCAGTCTGGAAGAGCATGCACGAGATACCGTTATGCCCATCCGTCGTTCCGCTGTAGGCGTAGCTTTCCTGCCCTAACTCGATGGTGGCGATGTCCTTCAGTTTCAGCACCTGCCCGTCGTCGGTGGAGCGGATCACGATCTCGCCGAATTCCTCTGGGGTGATGCGGCGGCCTTTGTACTTCATGGTGTATTGGTACGTCTCGTCGGAGTTCTCGCCGAACGATCCGGTGGCAGACTCGATGTTCTGTTCCGCCAGCACCGCCGAAACGTCCGAGGGGATCAGGCGGTATTGCGCCATCACGTCCGGTTTCATCCAGATGCGCAGGCTGTAGTCGCCTCCCATGATCATCATGTCGCCCACGCCCGAGATGCGGAGAATCTCCGGCTTGAGGTTGATACTGATGTAGTTGGCCAGGAAAGCCTCGTCATAAGAGTCGTCCGGGCTGTGGAGCGAGAACATTTGCAGGATACTCGTCTGCCGCTTCGAGGTGGTGACACCCACCTGGTTCACCTCCGAGGGGAGCTGTCCCGTGGCTTTGGAGACCCGGTTCTGCACGTTCACCGCCGCCATATCCGGGTCGGTTCCCTGTTTAAAGTAGACAGTGATGGAGACCGTTCCGGCGTTGGTGGCGCTGGAGGTCATATACGTCATGTCCTCCACTCCGTTGATGGCCTCTTCGAGCGGGGCGATGACACTCTTTTGCAACGTCTCCGCGCTGGCTCCGAAGTAGCTGGTGGAGACCATGATGGTTGGCGGGGCGATATCCGGGTATTGTTCGACGGGCAACGTAAACAGCCCGATGATCCCGACCACGACGATGGTGATGGAGATAACGGCCGATAGGACGGGCCGTTCGATGAATGTTCGTAAGTTCATAATTATAGGGTTATATGTTTCCTTTGTTTCACCACAGAGTCTCACAGAGTTTTTCTTCGATGATTTCCACTCTGTGGAACTCCGTGCTCTCTGTGGTGGAACCTTGTTTGATTTATCGTTCCTCGTTCACCGCTTTGATCTCCGTTCCTTCCCGGAGCAGTCCGACGCCTTCGGCCACGATCACGTCACCGGTCTGTAGCCCGCTCTCCACGATGTACTCCTGTCCGCCGTTGACGCGCGTCACCTGTACCGGAGCCGATTGCGCCTTGCCGTCCACTACCTTATATACAAATACCTTGTCCTGTACTTCGAATGTGGCCGCTTGCGGAATCACCAGCGCTCCCGTCTTCTCCGTCGGCACGATCACGTTTCCGGCGCCGCCGCTATGTAGCAGCCCTTCCCGGTTGGGGAACACCGCCCGCAGGCTCACCGTTCCCGTCGTGCGGTCTATCACCCCGCTGATCGTCTCGATCCGTCCCGCCTGCGGATAGTCCGAACGGTCGTTCAGTTGCAGGCCGATTTCCGGCATCTGTTTCAAGGCTTCCTCCTTCGATCCGTAACGGCGGATCAGTCCTAAGAGCTGGTTCTCCGTCATTGAGAAGTAGACGTACATGTCCGAGTTGTCCGAAACGGTAGTCAGCGGTTCCGGCAGGCTGGCGCTCACCAGTGTTCCCACCCGGTAGGGCAGCGTGCCCACTACTCCGTCCGCCGGACTCTTCACCAGCGTATACGATAAGTTGTTGCGTGCGTTCACCTCCTGTGCCTTCATCTGCGCCAGTTGCGCCTGCGCTGCCAGAAGGGAGTTCTTTGCCGTGCTCAGGTCGAAGGCGGACACTACGTTCTGCCTGTACAATTCCTGCTTGCTGTCATACGTCAGTTGTGCTGTGGCCAGCGACGCCTTTGCCGCCTCCACGTTTGCCAGGGCAGTCTGCAAGGCAGCTTCGTAAGGCACTTGGTCGATGACGAACAGCGACTGTCCCCGTTTCACCCGTTCCCCCTCGCTGACACACACCTGCGTCAGCGTGCCGCCTACCTGCGGATAGATCTCGATGTCTTGTCGTCCGCGTATCGTTGCCGAATACGTACTCGATAGCGTCCGGTCGGCAGGCGCGAGGGTCATCACTTTGTATCCCGACTCCACGTTTGCCTGCGGTGCTTGCTTGCATCCCCCGACGGCCAGACAGCAGGCCAGTATCACGGCCTGTTTCACTTTACTTACCTTTTCAATCATAGTTCCTATTTAATTTTGTCGCGGCAAAGGTAGAGCGTTTTCCCCTTCGGCAGCTTTTCATACCCGCCCCACTATTGTTCATAATCGGAACAACTTTTCGCCTAATTCACTAAAAAGACCTACCTTTGCAGGCGAAATAAAGAACACGATATGGAAAAAAGTAATCCGCTCACTCTCACTCTCGACCAGCCCTTCGTGGCAGGAACCGACGACTTCGCCCCTTTCTACAACCGGTTGCACAAGCTCAACTGTGCCATCATTCTCTACTGCCGCAGCGGTCATGCCACGCTTGCCATCGACCTGAAGAAATACGAGATCACCCCCAATACCCAGGTTGTCCTCCTGCCCGGCTCCGTCATCACCCTTGAAGAGAAGAGCGAAGACCTGCAGATCTCCTTTTTCGCCTCCCACATCGAGATGTTCCGTGAAGCCTGCATCCGCTTCGAACCCTCCTTCTTCCGCTTCCTCAAGGAGAAGCCCTGCTATACGCTCCCTCCCGAATTTACCGCCCCCATCAATGGTCTTCTGCACGCCACCGGCGCCATCTTCGCCGACACCGACCACCGCTTCCGCAACCAGATAGCCCGCAACCACCTGCAAAGCTTCCTGCTCGATGTATACGACAAAGTGCACCGCCTTTTCACCCATAAAGAGATCGAAGGCGGCAACCGTCCGAACGAGCTTTTTCATAAGTTCGTCACCTTGGTGCACGAGCATTGTTGTTCGCAGCGCGACGTTGTGTTCTACGCTGACCGTCTCTGCATTTCTACCAAATACCTGACGAGCATCTGCCGCTCCCTTATGGGCGGCTCAGCCAAAAAAGTGATTGATGATTTCACGGCCTTGGAGATCAAAGTCCTCCTCCAGTCCACTGATCTCAGTATCCAGGAGATAGCCGACCGCCTGAGCTTCCCCGACCAATCTTATCTTGGCCGGTATTTCAAACGTCACGAAGGGGTTTCGCCGATGGAGTACAGGGCGAGGTTGGCGGGTATAAAATAGGAGTTCTCTGGGAAATGCGTAGTTGCGACATCCGTCCCGGTAATCTTGATAATCAGCAGATTGTATTTACCTATATTTTTCTTTCAATGTAAAACCGTTTACCCCGGCACGTAAAGCCATTTACCCCGGCATGTAAAACTGTTTACCCCGGTATGTAAAACCATTTACCCCGGCACGTAAAACCGGTTATCCCGGCACGTAAATGAAGTCGGCATTTAAGGTAACAGATGTCCCCCCTGTAGGATGCGCATCCAAACGACGCATTCTCCGGATGGAACCGAAGTATCCGGCTCTTGTGTGTGATTGAATAAAAACAGGAAAGGCGGTTGCTTATGTATACCAGATCTCGTTATACACAGGCCTTGTCCGGCTTTCTGCCGGAGTCGCCTTCCATGCCTGTGAAGAGGTATCTCCACATCCTTTTTCAATTGGCGACTGTTCCAACAGAGTCGATTCCAGAACAACTTTTCTGCCCGGTGTGCTGTTGATAATGACTTCGGAATGACTGAAACTGAAATTCCGTGTAGTTTTCATTCCGGAGAATGCTTTCATTTCTTGTGACATAAGCGGTAGTTATTTATAGTATGGTAATGAATAACACCGGAGGTACGAAAGTGTTTGCTAAATGGCGTTGTTTTCTGTTAATTTAAAAGCAGGGATGCCGGTTTCGGATTAAATCTATAAGGAAAGCATGACGTAGTCCGGTTTGTATTACCTTTGCCGGTGAACTAAAGAAATCAGGCTATGTCTGTATTGTCAGAACCTTTGGGCATATCCGATGCCGCCTTGCAGCAATATGCCGGCCAACTCCGGAAAGGGGGACATACGTTTGAGACTTATCAATAATATCCGTGCCTGAATGGACGGACGGCAGAAGAATTAGGATACTGTGAAGGGATAATTGAAAAAAATACCCCTGTCCCTGTCACATAATTAAAAAGAAAGATGTAATTTTGCAACCTGAAGTTACGAAAAGAGTGTAATTTATTGAAAATGAGCGTAGGTTAATTGCTCTTGATAGTAATAGGTTACGATTTAGTTAGTTATCTACTGCATTATCCTTCTGCGCGTCGCGTAACCTTCAAAGAACTCTTTGTATGCAAAAGTAGCTATTTTATCCGAGATTTTGATATAAACTCCCGGATTTTTTATCACCTCATTCATTAGTTTTTCCGTAAAAGCGGTATTGTTCGTCGGAACACCATTGCCCAAAACGAGTTTAGAACAAACGTGTGCCGACTACCGCATAGCCAGAGAAAAGGGCATTGCCTCACGCCTAAACGATGTTTAGACTGATGAAGCAATGCCCCTTTCTTTTGCGTCTATGCCAAGAGGTGCTTTTACGGGCTACCAGATGATTTTTCTTTTTTAGCTGTTTTTTGTGCCGGAAGCGGAAAGTGAATGCAGAGAGTGTCAGCCTGCCCCATAAATGAAACAAGCGGCCACACACAGCGGGCAATCCGGGAAGAATGATTGTTGCCACCCGGCTGGACAAGTCCCGTCGGATCGGAAAACAATCATACTCCCTTTGTTGTGGTTTGCCCTTTTCACGCTTCCGGTGATGTCTTTTTCCTTTTGGT
>OGES01000535.1_pt1 | contig 37153 bp, 23 predicted proteins | sample 1570711 | NCBI WGS metagenome assembly OGES01 (sample SAMEA2582133, study PRJEB24529) | metagenome | biome: Human gut stool | place: China | collected 2011 | reverse complement strand
CTCCAGGTGTCGTTCCGCGAACCGTTTCTGATCATCGGCTACATCGTGATGATGGTGGCCATTTCGTGGGAGCTGGCCATCTTCTCGGTGCTGTTCCTCCCGGTGGTGGCCCTGCTGATCGGCAGCATCGTGAAGAAACTCCGCCACCCGGCCCGCACCAACCAGCAGCGCATGGGCGAGATGGTCTCGACGCTCGACGAGTCGCTCTCGGGCATCAAGGTCATCAAGAGCTATAACGCCACGGAATACATCAAGCAGAAATACTACGCCATCAGCGCCGACCTGGCGCGCCTGACCCTCTCGATGGCCCGCCGGCAGCAGCTGGCCTCGCCGATGAGCGAGTTCCTCGGCATCACGGCCGTGGGCGTGATCCTCGTCTTCGGCGGTTCGCTCGTGGCCAAAGGCGTGCTCGACCCCGGCGGATTCATCGCCTTCATCGCCATCTTCTCGCAGATCACGCGCCCCGTGCGCACCTTCATCGACCAGTTCGCCAACATCAACCAGGGCATCGCCGCCGGTGAACGCATCTTCTCGATCATCGACACGACGCCCGAAATCCAGGACGCCCCCGGCGCCAAGGAGCTGACGGGTCTGAAAGAGAAGATCGAGTTCCGCGACGTACACTTCTCCTACGACGGTTCGCGCGAGGTGATCGACGGCGTTTCGTTCGAGATCCTCCGCGGGCAGACCGTGGCGCTGGTGGGACCCTCGGGCGGCGGCAAATCGACCCTGAGCGAACTGCTGCCGCGGTTCTACGACCCCACGTCGGGCGACATCCGCATCGACGGCGTCTCGCTGCGCGACTACACGCAGGAGAGCCTGCGCGAACACATGAGCGTCGTGGCGCAGGACACCGTGCTTTTCAACGACACCATCGAAAACAACATCGGCATGGGCAAGCGCGGCGCCACGCACGAAGAGGTGGTCGAGGCGGCGAAGGTCGCCAACGCGGACTGCTTCATCCGCGAATGCACCGACGGTTACGGGACCAACATCGGCGACCGGGGCGTGAAACTCTCCGGCGGCCAGCGCCAGCGGCTCTCGATCGCCCGCGCGGTGCTCAAGAACCCCGACATCCTGATCCTCGACGAGGCCACCTCGGCACTCGACACCGAGAGCGAAAAACTCGTGCAGGACGCCCTCAACAACCTGCTCAAAGGCCGTACGTCGGTGGTCATCGCCCACCGTCTGTCGACCATCCACAACGCCGACCTGATCGTTGTCGTCGACCACGGCCGCATCGCCGAACAGGGCACGCACAACGAGCTGATGGAACGCAACGGCATCTACGCCAAGCTGATCGAAATGCAATCCTTCGACTAAAATGAACGAGCGGGAAAAGATGCTCGCCGGCGGGTGGTTCGACCCCCGGGATGCGGAACTCACCGCCATCCGGGACAACGCCACGCGCCTGATGCACCGCCTCAACGTCGAACTCTGCGGCCACGACGACGCCTACCGCGCCGCGCTGCGCGAGCTGTGCCCCGGCTGCGAAGGATTCATCCGCGAACCGTTCCGCTGCGATTACGGACTCAACATCTCAATCGGCGAAGGGTCGTTCGTCAATTTCGACTGCGTGTTCCTCGACCTGGCGCCGATCCGCATCGGCCGCCACACGCTCATAGGTCCCAAAGTGCAGTTGCTCACCGCCCTGCATCCGTTCGACGCGGCACAGCGCCGCACTGGACTCGAAGCGGGCCGTCCGATCACCGTCGGCGACGACTGCTGGTTGGGCGGAGGGGTGATCGTCTGCCCGGGCGTCGCCATCGGCGACCGTTCGGTCATCGGCGCCGGAGCCGTCGTGACGCGCGACATCCCGGCCGACTCGGTGGCCGTGGGAAACCCGGCGCGCGTGATCCGCACGCTGACGCGGCAGGACGAAACCGAATAGCGCCGCCGCGCAAAAAATCATCCGGACAAAATTCGTTTTCTCCCGAAATTTTCTATTTTTGCAGAAACATCGAAAAAAGGGTATTTCTGCCATGCACTCCGAACAAGCCGCCCCCGACCTGCTGCAAAAATCACTCGACGCCTCCGGCGTCGGATGGTGGCAGCTCGACTTCGGACAGCGCGAAATGACCTGTTCGCGGCTGGCGGCGGACCTTTTCGGCGCAGATCGCACCCGCATTTCGTTCGAGGAGGTCTACCTGCTGCCCGGCGAGGAGCACCGGGCGCGCATTTACACCCGCTGCGCCGCCCTCAAGGTCTCCGACTCGCTCGACGAAACGTTCGTCACGGCCAACGGCGACAGATGCCTGCAAGTCAGAGCCGTGGCTGCCGCCAACGATCCGCTGACGGGCGTCCGCTCGGTTTTCGGAACCGTCCGCCGCGTTACGGAAGGCACTCCCGAAAATGCCGAACTGGCCTCCATCAATCAGAGTTACAAGGCGACGCAACGCAATTACAGCCACCTCGCACAACTGATCGAACACCTGCCGATCGGCTACCTGCGCGTCAACATCCTGCGCGACAAATCGGGCGAAGCGGTCGACTACCTGCTTTCGTACATCAACCAGCAGGCCGGCAGGATACTGGGCATCCACACGCAGGGCCATGCCGGAAAGACGGCCCGCGAGGTGGGAATAGATCCCCTGAAACACATTCCCACATTCGAGCACATCCCCTCCTGCTCCTTCTGGGAGCAGACCGGGAAAAGCCCGGACGGCAAACGCACCTGCCGCTGCCTGATCTACAACACGCCGGGCGACGACGACGAACTGGTCATCCTGCTCGAAGACATCACCGACGCCACGCGCAGCCGCGAACAGCTGGACGATTTCGAGCATCTCTTCAACCTGGTTTCGGACTTCGCGCACGTGGGCTGCGTCAGCTACAACCCCCTTACGGGAGAGGGTTACACCAAGGGTCCCTGGGCCAAAAATTACGGCGAAGCGGAAAACACGCCCGCCTCACAGATTCTCGGCCACTGGCGGCAGGTCCATCCCGACGACCGGCAACACCTTGAGGAGGAGTTCGAACGCCTCAAAACCGGAGAAATCCGGACTTTCGTCAACGAAGTGCGCATCGTGAGCGATCAGGAGCCGATGCGCTGGATCAAAATCCACCTGCTCTGCCGCGACTACCGTCCGGAGGAGGGCGTGATCGACCTGGCGTGCGTCAACTACGACATCAGCGAACTCAAACGCACCGAGGAGGAGGAGCTGCGCGAAGCGAAGAAGCGCGCCGAGGAGTCCAACAAACTCAAGTCGGCGTTCCTGGCCAACATGAGCCACGAAATCCGCACCCCGCTGAACGCCATCGTCGGATTCTCGGAGCTGCTGGCAGACGAAAGCAGGCACGAAACCCGCCGGGAGTACACCGACATCATCCTGCGCAACAACACCCTGCTGCTGCAAATCATCTCCGACGTGCTGGATCTGGCGCGCATCGAGTCGGGACGCACGGACATCGAGCGCACGCAGTTCGACGCCCGGGACTTATGCCGGGAGGTCGCCGACTCGCTCCGCCTCCAGCGCCGGCCGGGCGTGGAACTGCGCGTCGAGGAAGGGCTGCCGGAATTCCCCGTCACGGAGTACAGGAAGGGGCTTGCCCAGGTGCTGAACAACTTTACGCGCAATGCACTGAAATTTACCGAAAAAGGATCGGTAACGATCGGATTCCGCCGGATTCCCGGCCACATCCGTTTCTACGTCCGCGACACGGGCATCGGCATCGCGCCCGAAGACCGGGAACGCATCTTCGAACGTTTCGTCAAACTCGACACCTTCACCCAGGGGACCGGGCTCGGGCTGTCGATCTGCAAGTCGATCGCCGAACAGCTGGGCGGCTCGGTCGGCGTCGACTCCGTGGCGGGCGAAGGCTCCTGTTTCCGGATCGACATTCCCGCGGGGGAGTAATCCCCAAAACCCGCGTCCGTCCCGGGCGCAGAACCGGACGGGAAACGACCGGGACGGTCATCGCCCCGAAGCCGGACGCGGACAGCCCCGACGAAGGGAAGGCCCCCGCAGACCCCGCTTCCCGGAACGGACATCCATAAATCGAACGCTTCAGACCCGTTTTTCAAATCTTTTTTATATCTTTGCCAATTGTCAGAAAATTAGCGAAGAAATTTCTACCGATATGAAGTTCAAGGAGTATAAAGGCCTCGACCTGGCAGGCATAGCCGCCGACGTGCTCGGCGAATGGGACGCACGCGACACGTTCCACAAAAGCATCACGACCCGCGAGGGCCATCCCACGTTCGTATTCTACGAGGGTCCCCCCTCGGCAAACGGCATGCCCGGCATCCACCACGTCATGGCCCGCACGATCAAGGACGTATTCTGCCGCTACAAGACGCAGCAGGGCTACCTCGTGCACCGCAAGGCCGGATGGGACACTCACGGACTGCCCGTGGAACTGGGCGTCGAGAAGAAGCTCGGCATCACCAAGGAAGACATCGGCAAGAAGATCTCCATCGAGGAGTACAACCGCACGTGCCGCGAGGCGGTGATGGAGTTCACGGGCAAGTGGGAGGACCTCACGCGCAAGATGGGCTACTGGGTCAACATGGACGACCCGTACATCACCTACGACAACAAATACATCGAGACGCTGTGGTGGCTGCTGAAGCAGCTCTTCGACAAGGGACTGCTCTACAAGGGCTACACCATCCAGCCCTACTCGCCCGCCGCCGGAACGGGTCTCTCGACCCACGAACTGAACCAGCCCGGCTGCTACCGCGACGTGAAGGACACGACCTGCACGTCGCAGTTCCGCGTGATCCGCGACGCGAAGAGCGAGAAACTCTTCGAAGGGGTCGAAGGTGAACTCTATTTCCTGGCCTGGACCACCACGCCGTGGACGCTGCCTTCGAACACGGCGCTGGCCGTAGGCCCTGCGATCGAATACGTGAAGGTCAAGTGCCGCAACCCCTCCACCGACCGGCCGCAGACGGTCATCCTGGCCAAAGAGCTACTGGGTTCCTACTTCACCAAGAAGATGGAAGGCACATACGAGATCATGGAGGGGAGCTGGAAAGGTCCCGAGCTGGAAGGCATCCGCTACGAGCAGCTGATCCCGTGGGTGAAGCCGGAAGGCGACGCCTTCCGCGTGATCGTCGGCGACTACGTGACCACCTCGGACGGTACGGGCATCGTGCACATCGCCCCGACGTTCGGCGCCGACGACGACCGCGTGGCCAAGGCCGCCGGCATCCCGCCGCTCTTCATGGTCGACCGCGCGGGCAAGAACCAGCCGATGGTCGACAGGCAGGGCAAATTCTTTTTGATCGAAGAGCTCGACCCGGAGTTCGTGAAGACGCACGTCGACGCCGCGAAATACGGGGAGTATGCGGGCCGCTACGTGAAGAACGCCTACGACGAGCGGCTGAGCGAGACCGACCCGACGCTGGACATCGACATCGCGGTGATGCTGAAAGCCGAAAACAAGGCCTTCAAGATCGAGAAGCACACCCACTCCTACCCCCACTGCTGGCGCACGGACAAACCCGTGCTCTACTACCCGCTCGACTCGTGGTTCATCCGCACCACGGCGCTGCGCGAGCGGATGATCGAACTGAACAAAACGATCCGCTGGAAACCCGAATCGACCGGAACGGGCCGCTTCGGCCAGTGGCTCGAAGGACTGGTGGACTGGAACCTCTCGCGTTCGCGCTTCTGGGGAACCCCGCTGCCCGTATGGGCCACGGAGGACTACTCCGAGGTGAAGTGCATCGGTTCGGTCGAAGAGCTGATGGCCGAAATAGAGCGTTCGATAGCGGCGGGCGTCATGCAGGAAAACCCGTACAGGAATTTCAGGGTCGGCGACATGTCGAAGGAGAACTACTCGACCGAGAACATCGACCTGCACCGCCCCTATGTCGATTCGATCGTGCTGGTCTCGTCGAAGGGCGAGCCGATGAGGCGCGAATCGGACCTGATCGACGTGTGGTTCGACTCGGGCGCCATGCCCTATGCGCAGGTGCACTACCCGTTCGAGAACAAGGAGGGCTTCGGCCAGGTCTACCCCGCCGACTTCATCGCCGAGGGCGTCGACCAGACGCGCGGCTGGTTCTTCACGCTGCACGCCATCGCCTCGATGCTCTTCGACTCGGTGGCTTTCAAGAATATCATTTCGAACGGTCTGGTGCTGGACAAGAACGGCAACAAGATGTCGAAACGCCTGGGCAACGCCGTCGATCCGTTCGAGGTGCTCGACACCTACGGAGCCGACGCGACGCGCTGGTACATGATCTCCAACTCGCAGCCGTGGGACAACCTCAAGTTCGACAGGGACGGCGTCGACGAAGTGCGCCGCAAATTCTTCGGAACGCTCTACAACACCTACTCGTTCTTCGCCCTCTACGCCAACGTGGACGGCTTCACGGGCCGTGAAGAGGAGGTTCCGATGGAGAAGCGTCCCGAAATCGACCGCTGGATCATCTCGCTCCTGAATACGCTGGTGAAGAACGTTACCGAATCTCTCGAAGACTACGACCCCACTCCGGCGGCCCGCGCCATTCAGGAGTTCGTGGGCGAAAACCTCTCGAACTGGTACGTGCGCCTCAACCGCAAGCGGTTCTGGGGAGGCGGCATGTCGGAAGACAAACTGGCGGCCTATCAGACGCTGTACACCTGTCTTGAGACCGTCACGATGCTCGCAGCGCCGTTCGCACCGTTCATCTCCGACCGCATCTTCACGGACCTCAACGCCGTGAGCGGTCGCCACAAGGACGAATCGGTGCATCTCGCGGCGTTCCCGACGGCCGACGAACGGCTGATCGACGCCCGCCTCGAAGAGATGATGTCGCTGGCGCAGAAGGTCTCGTCGATGGTGCTGGCCCTGCGCCGCAAAGTGTCGATCAAGGTGCGCCAGCCGCTGACCAAAATCCTGATCCCGGTGCTCGACCCCGCGACGGCGGAGCATATTTCGGCCGTGAAGAACCTCATTATGAACGAGGTCAACGTGAAGGAGATCGAGCTGATCGAAAAGACCACGGGGCTGATTACCAAACGCATCAAGCCCAACTTCAAGACCCTCGGGCCGCGTTACGGCAAGTGGATGAAGCAGATCGCCGCCCTCGTCGCGGAGTTCTCGCAGGAACGTATCGCCGAGGTGGAGGCCGCGCCGGAAACGGTGCTCGACCTCGGAGCGGAGCGGATCACCGTGACGCCCGCCGACTTCGAGATCACCTCGGAAGACATGCCCGGATGGCTCGTCGCCTCGGAGGGAAAACTCACCGTGGCGCTCGACATTACCGTCACCGAGGAGCTGAAAGCCGAAGGTGTGGCACGCGAGTTGATAAACCGCATCCAGAATATCCGCAAGGACTCCGGGTTCGAAGTCACGGACAAAATCCGCGTCGAAATCGAGTCGAAGCCCTGCGTGGCCGACGGCATCGCCCGCTTCGCCGACTACATCGCATCGCAGACCCTCGCCGTGGAGGTCCGTCCGGCAGCGGAACCGGCAGGCGAAACGGTCGTCGAAACCGACGTGGACGACGAACCGCTGCGCATCGCCGTGACGCGGATATAGCCCCTTGATATATTCCGGTAAAATTTGGTAATATCGGAATTATTGCTTAATTTTACAGTAAACCTTAAAAGAGAGGAGATTATTATGGCAGACGAAAGAACCAGATACAGCGACGCCGAACTCGAAGAGTTCCGGCAGCTTATCCTGAAAAAGCTTGAGAACGCGCGTGCGGACTACGAGCTGCTGCGCGCCACGATCACCCATACCGCCGACAACGATACGGAAGACACATCGCCGACGTTCAAGGTGCTGGAGGAGGGCGCCGCAACTCTTTCCAAAGAGGAAAGCGGTCGTTTGGCTGCCCATCAGATGAAATTTATCCGCAACCTCGAAATGGCGCTCGTACGCATCGAGAACAAGACGTACGGCATCTGCAAAACGACCGGAAAGCTCATTCCCAAGGAGCGGCTGATGAAAGTGCCCCACGCCACGGAATGCATCGAGGCCAAAGAGGGCCGCAGATAAGGCGGGGAAGGGATGACCCCCATTCCACGCTGGACGGAAAATGGAAAAAGACGACCTTCGGGCCGTCTTTTTCGTCTTCTCCGGGGGAGGGCGTCGCGGCAAAGAAAAGAGAGGGATGGAAAACACCGATTATAAGCCATGCGGGGAGCTGCACCCGCCGCCGAGACGGAATAATCGGGATATGGGTATCGAATCCTCAATTTAGGCCCCTGTGTCGCACTTTTTGCCGAAAAAATCCGTTATCTTTGACACAATGTTCGCCCGGTTCTGCATATTTTCCCTGATCCTGATTGGGGCGGCAACGGTCCTCTCGGTCCGTGCCGCAGGACCCGGCACGCACGCCCCCGACCGGTTCACGCCCGACAGCGCCCGCGTGGCGAATCCCGACGCATCGGCGCGCAACCAGCGCCTCTACGACAGCATCCAGTCGAAAACCAGCCGGCGCGCCGTGCCGCGCATGCTTTACCGGATGCTCTTCGTAAAACCCGTGCTCGACACCACGATGAGCGGCCGCGTCACCGACGAGAGCCGCCTGCTGGAACCCTACGCCGGGAAAACCATCGGCGACATCACCATCGAACGCCAGCAGGTTTTCGACCCCGGCGGCAACCGGCTCGAACGCATGGCCAACAAAACCCACATGCTCACCCGCGACCGCGTCGTCCGGCGCGACCTGCTGTTCCGCTCGGGCGACAAGCTCGACCCGCAGCTCATCGTGCGCAACAAGCAGCTGATCCGCTCGCGCGACTACATCTCGGACATCGACGTCACGGTGCTCCCCGACGCGGTGGACTCGACACGCGTGAACCTCCTGATCACCACGCGCGACAGCTGGACCATCTCCGTCGACGGAGGATGGCATTCCGAGGGCCGGACGATGGTGGGGCTTTCCGACGCCAACATCTTCGGATCGGGCAACAAACTCAAATTTATGACCAACTTCAGCCGCAAGGACTTCTCCTACGGCGGCAACATGGTCGAATACGAAATCCCCAACCTGCTCGGGACCTTCTACACCGCCGAGATCGGCGGAGGGCGCGACTTCTACAACTCGACGCTCAACATGGGGCTGCGCAAAGAGTTCCTCAAACCCACGGACTACGAGATAGGCCTTACATACAGCGACATCAAAGCCAAGCGCTACATGATCGAACAGGACACGTCGCTGCTGGTGAAGGAGCGCAACCTCGACGTCTGGGGCGGCTACTCGCACTACCTGCGCGGGATCAAATCGAGCGTTTATCTCTCGGGACGCTACAACTACCGGCGCGTGAGCCGCAGGCCCCTCGTAGCCCCGGACTACAACCCCGCGCTGCACGACCAGGACGCCCTGCTGGTCGGCGGGGGTCTCTACCGCGAAAAATTCTACACGGCCAACATGATCTACGGATTCGGTACGCGCGAGTATCTCGCGACGGGCTACAAGGCCGAAGTGACGACGGGCTATTCGTGGGGCGAATTCAACGACGCCCTCTACCTCGGCGCGAGCTACGAAACGGGTGGATTCCGCGGACTGGGCTACATCATGGGCGGCTTCACGCTCGGAAGCTACATAGACCTCGAAAACGGCATGTGGCAGCGCAGCGCCGTCGATGTCGACCTGCGGTGGTTCTCCAACCTTTTCCTGTTCAAGCGCAGCCGCATCCGCCAGTTCCTCGCCTTCAACTACACGCAGGGCTGGAACCGTGCGACGGGCAGCGACGAGAGCATCCGCTTCACGCGCACCGACGGCCTGCAAGCCCTCAAGGAGTACATCATCGGAACCAACCGCATGATCCTCAACACCGAGACGGTGGTATTCACCCCCTACCAGCCGCTGGGATTCCGCATCGCCGTCTTCGGGTTCGCCGACTTCGGGCTGATCGGCTATTCGCCCAATATCTTCAAAAACGACTTCTTCACCTCGTTCGGACTGGGCGTGCGGCTGCGAAACGAACGGCTGGTGTTCAACACGATCCAGATCCGGCTGGGCGTGGCCTTCGGCAAACGCGGACTGGTCGAGAGCGAATATTTCCGCCTTTCGAACCCGACGCGCATGGAGCAGTACCGCTACCGGCCGACGCGGCCCGAGATCGTCGAATTCAAATAGGCACGCACAAAAAAGGCGGAGGATTCCGTGGAATCCCCCGCCTTCGTGAACTTTTTATCTGCTTATGGTTTTTCCTTTAAGCCTTTACCTGCGGGCGCGGATCTCGACCACGCCATTGCGCCCCTTCTCGCCGTAACGCTTCACGGCCTCGTCGCCCTTGTAGACCTCCATGCGCTTGATCTTCCCGGATTCCAGCCGTTCAACATCCTCTTTCGAGGCCTCCCTGCCGTTGATACGGATCAGCATGCCGTCGGGAAATCCGCCTTTCAGCGTAACCTGTCCCTTATAAACCGACACCGAACTTTCCGGAGTGCCCTGAATGGTCACCTTATCGGCATGCCCGGCGTCCGCCGAAAGTTTAAGCGACGTTCCCACCGCTTTCTGCGCTTCGGAAAGCTGTGCCGAAGTCTCCTTGCGGGCCGATTCAAGTTCCTTCTGGGCCTTGTCGAGCGCTTTCTGGGCCTGCTTCCAGTCATCGGAACTCATATACTTGCGGGCCAGTTTCAACCCTTCGCGGGCGGCTTCGATCCCGGCTCTACCGGCTTCGATACCCTCCCGGGCCGACTTCGCGGCAGCCCTTTGCGCGGCAGCCGCCTGTTTGGTCGTAATCGTTATCACGCCCTCATACCCCTTGTCGGCAAACTCCCCGGGGAGATTCGTGCCTTTGATCACCGACATGCTTTCAATCTGATCCGGGTCGAGCGATTCGATTTCAGACACTTGTACGCCGTCGACGATAAATACAGGATTCGACTCGACCGACGAGCCGTTCTCGACCTTGAACCGATACGATTTCGCGATTCCGGCCGTATTCACCACAACCGTTCCGTCTTTCGGCCTCGTACCGTGACCGATCACCCGCACGGTTGTCGACTCGTTCGTCCCGGCGCTGTCCGCCCGGGTGACCGTCACGACTTTGCCTTTCAGTCCCGGGACCTGCGCCCCATCGCCCGGTTCTCCGGTCTTTTTGAGCGTTACAAGAATCACGCCGTCGGCGGCCTTTTCGCCGTACACAGCCATCGAAACGGAATCCTTGAGCACGGTGATCGACTCGATCCGGTCGGCAGCGAGGCTGTCCATCGACTTCACCTCCCTGCCATCGACCAGAATCAGCGGTTGTTGCCCATCGGAAAAAGATTTCGACCCCCGAATGTAAATCGTACTGGTTTCTTTTTTACCTTTGTCTTCCGGAAAGACATAAGCGGTTTCGGCGAAAGCCCCCAGGGCGACGGCCGTGAGCGGCAGGAGCAGGAGCGCCCTGGCCCCGGCCCACCGCGACGATTTTTTACGCAACATCATGGTAATACGGTTTTTAAGTTTACTGTGATTAAAGCTGTTGGCAATCGAGTACCACCTCCCGCCGGCAGCTTTCTTTATTAACAACATCTGGTAACTCCGGGCGTCGACGCCGCTGTCGAGCACCGCCTCGTCGGCTTCATATTCGTGGATGGCCCGCAGTTCGCGGCGCAGCAGCCACATCGCGGGGTTGAACCATTGCAGGCAGCCCGCAACGTCGGTCACGATCAAATCGAGCGAATGACGCAGCCGCAGGTGCGCCCGTTCGTGAAGCAGAATCGCCCCGCCGTTTTCCGCCAGGTCCCTCTCGGACATCACGATATAGCGTCCCCAGCTGAAAGGCGTCACGGGCCGTTCCGTGCGCACCAGCACAGCCCCGTCCTCCAGCCGTTCGCGACGTCCGCCGCGGATCAGACGCAGGACTCCGATGAGCGAACAAAGCGTCCACAGCAGCGTGGCGGCCGCCCCGAGCAGGAATGCCGCCCCGGCGAGCATCTCCCACGGAAAAGGTTCGGAAAGCGGTTCGGCGAAGGCCGTCGCAACAGCCTCCCCGTCCGGAATTTCCGGCAGGACGGGGATTTCGCGGTAAACCGTGATCACGCACAGCGGCAGCACGAACGAGAGGAACATAGCCCCCAGAACCACGATCCGGTTGAAGCGGTGGAAGGTCTCACGGCTCAACAGCAATTTGAAAAAGAGGTAGAAGACAGCCAGGCAGACGCCGACTTTCAGGCTGTAAATCATCAGGTCGTACATGGCGCTACCGGTTTTGATTTTCGATGCGGTCGATCAGGCTGCGCAGTTCGCCGAGCGAGATCTTCTCCTCCTCGACCAGCGCCGAGACCGCCCCGAGGTAGGAATTCTCGAAATAGCGGCTGATCACGCTGCCGAGCGTCGAGCGCGAAAACTCCTCCTCGCTCACCACCGGATAGTATTGGTAGGTGCTGCCGAAGGAGTTGTGGGCGACATAGCCTTTGGCTTCGAGCGCGCGGACCATCGTCGAAAGGGTGTTGAAATGGGGTTTGGGATCGGGCGAAAGGGCCACCAATTCGCGTACGAACAGCGGACCGTGCTCCCAGAAGCAGCGCATCAGCTCCTCTTCCCTGCGTGTCAGTTTTTCAGGATTCTCTTTCATATTTCACTCAAACAAGCTTTATCAGGTATCGTTTTCAGTTGAAACGGAGGCATTCCAGCATACGGCGGCGCAGCAAAACACCCGGTCCGGTCCCGATGCAGCGAACGGCGCCCTCGCGGCCGACGATCCCGCCGGATTCGTTCCACGACTTCCCGGACACGCCCGGCCGGCAATGCTCCCTCCGGAACAGCCGCCCATCGCTTCATCGGTCCTTTTTCATGCACCCGGGAGCAAAGGTAACTAAAAAAAATTCACATGCAACTATTTTACATAGTTTTTAAACTAAAAAATTTAGTTATGGCTTTTTTCCGGAATTTGAAGATTAATCCGTATCTTTGAATTATGGTACTTATAGCCGACAGCGGATCGACCAAATGCACGTGGATCGCCAGCGACGGCGCACGGACGACAAACGTGCGCACGCGGGGGATCAACGCCGTGCAGCACTCGGCCGAACAGCTACGCGAAGCCCTCGCGGAACTGCCGCCATGCGACGGCGTGACGAGCGTGAGATTCTACGGCGCGGGGTGCGGCGAGACCTTCCCGGAAGCGAGCGAGAAGCTGCGCCGGGAGTTGGAAGCGCACTTCGGAACGACGGACATTACGGTCGAATCGGACCTGCTGGGCGCGGCGCGGGCGCTCTGGGGCCGCGGGGAGGGCATCGCCTGCATCCTCGGCACGGGATCGAACTCCTGCCTGTGCCGCGACGGCGAAATCCTGAAAAACGTCCCACCGCTGGGCTATGTGCTGGGCGACGAGGGCAGCGGGGCCGTGCTGGGGCGCAACCTGGTGAACGGCATCTTCAAGGGGCACATTCCGCTGAAAGAGGAGTTTCTCGCGGCGCACGGGCTGAATTACGAGGAGATCATCCGCCGCGTCTACCGCGAGCCTTACGCCAACCGCTTTCTGGCCTCGTTCGCACCTTTCATACGCGCGCATATCGACCGCCCGGAGATCCGGGAGCTGGTACTCCGGTCGTTCCGCGACTTTGCGTCCCGCAACCTGAGCCGTTATCCGGCGGAACTCCCCGTATCGCTGCTGGGCGGCGTGGCGGCCCACTTCGAGGCGTTGCTGCGCGAGGCGCTGGAAGCGGAGGGCCGCCGCGTGGAAACCATCGTAGAATCGCCCGCCGAAGGGCTTTTGAAATACCACTATGGAAGATAGAATCACCGAACAGGATTCGGCCTACGACGACCTGCAACGGATGTCGGTGCACGACATCCTGACGGGCATCAACCGCGAGGACGCCCGCGTGCACGAGGCCGTGCGGGCAACCATTCCCGTCATGGAACGGCTCGTCGAACGCATCGTCGAACGCATGCGGCGCGGCGGGCGGATGTTCTACATCGGCGCCGGGACAAGCGGCCGTCTGGGCGTCACCGACGCTTCGGAGCTGCCCCCGACCTACGGCGTGCCGCACGAGCTGGTGATAGGGCTGATCGCCGGAGGCGACGGCGCTTTGCGGCGGGCCGTGGAGCACGCCGAAGACGACACCGAAGGGGCCTGGCGCGACATGGCGCCCTACCACCCCACGGCCGGCGATGTGCTGATCGGCATCGCAGCATCGGGAACGACGCCCTACGTGATCGGCGGACTGCGCGCGGCGCGGCGCCACGGACTGCTGACCGGCTCGATCACCTGCAACCCCGCGTCGCCCGTAGCTGCCGAAGCGGAGTATGCGCTCGAAGCGGTCGTAGGACCGGAGTTCGTGACCGGATCGACGCGCATGAAGGCCGGAACGGCCCAGAAATTGATGCTCAACATGTTGTCTACGGCGGTAATGATCCGGCTGGGACGCGTCGAAGGCAACCGCATGGTCAACATGCAGCTGACCAACGACAAGCTCGTGGCCCGCGGAACGCGGATGGTCGCCGAAGCGTCGGGGCTTGACGAAACCGAGGCCCGCAAACTGCTGCTGCGCTGGGGTTCGGTGAAGCGGGCATTGGAGGAGATCGGAAAATAGACAAAACGAATACACACTTCGACGTACAAATCGCTTTCGACCGCCGTCATTGCCGCCTGCGGAGCCATCTACAAGCATGGCCCCGCCCCGGCCTCCCTCCGGAAGGGAGACGACGCATGCTCCCGGCAGTTGAAACGATAAAGCATATGACCGCATAAACAGAACAATGGCTAAACTTTTTTCCGACCGCGAAATACGCGCCATTGCGGTATTCCTGCCGTTGGCCGGGCTGCTGATCATAGCCCTGATGCTCGTACGCCCGGCAGCCGACCCCGAAGCGGCCCGCCGCGCCGAGGCCGAGATGGAGGAGGCGTTGCCCGCGGACAGCGTCGTGATGTCGCATTTCGACCCCAACACGGCCTCGCTCGACGACCTGCGGCGACTCGGGCTTACGAAGCACGAAGCGGTGAGCCTGCTGAAATACCGCGCCGCGGGCAAAGTGTTCCGCATTCCCGAGGACCTGACGCTCTGCTACGGCATCAGCGACTCGCTCTACCGGCGGCTCGAACCCTGGGTGCGCATCGGCCGCAAATACGCCATCGCACCCGAAAAATACCGCACGGGGCGCATTCTCCCCGAACCGCTCGCACCCGGGCCGTTCCGCATCGACACCGTGAGCGCCCGCTACCTGCGCGCCATCGGGGCCTTGTCGAAGCGTCAGGCCGAGGCGTTCATCCGCTGGCGGGATTTGAGCGGCATCTACGACATGGAGGACCTGCGCGAATGCTACGTCGTGAGCGACTCGGTGGCCGCGGCGCTGGAACCCTACGTCATCTTCCCGGAACGGAAGGCGCGGCCGATCGAACAGCCCGTGGAGCTGAACACGGCCGATTCGGCGACGCTGCGCTCGGTTGTGGGCATCGGTCCCAGGACCGTCGTGGCGATCATGCACTACCGCGAACGGCTCGGCGGATTCGTCCGCGCGGAGCAACTCGCAGAGGTTCCGGGAGTGCGGGAACGCAATTATGAAAAAATTTTGAAACAAATTTACTGCGATAGTTGCAAAATTCGGAAAATTGATATTAACTTTGCAAGCCCGAAAGTGCTGGGGAAACACCCCTACATAGCACCGCAGGCATTACGAAAATTGCTGAAAGCAAGACAGTTGAAAGGAGGTTGGAGTACCGCTGGAGAATTGGTGGAACAGAACATATTGACCCGCGAGGAGGCAGCACGGCTGGCTCCTTATCTGCAATTCGGGTCGGACAGCGGACCTGCCGACGAATAAAACGAGCGTTTTTGGGGAAGATGCATCGAGGATGCGCACCCCGCAGTTTTCAGAACGAACAAACAGATTCAAAACAACAAAAAACAAAGAATATTATGATTATCATGCCGGTAAAAGAGGGCGAAAACATCGAGCGCGCCCTGAAAAAGTTCAAACGTAAATACGAGCGCACGGGCGTCTTGAAGGAGCTTCGCCGCCGCCAGTACTTCACCAAGCCTTCGATCGCGAAGCGCGAGGCGATGCAGCACGCCATTTACGTGGAACACATGTACCGCGACGACGAATAATTTCCGCAAGATATGAAACCAGAACCGGGAACACTCCGAAAGGAATGTTCCCGGTTTTTCTATGCCGTAATCAGCCCGATCAGCGCAGGAACAACAGTTCGCGATACTTCGGCAGCGGCCAGATCTGATCGTCGACGATCTCTTCCAGCTTGTCGATATGGCGGCGGATCTCGTCGAAGCAGACAGCCACGGTATCGTGGTAGGCAATGGCCTTTTCACGCGGGTCCTCGATCCGGTTGGCAACCTTGCGGGCGTCGATCATCTCGCCGGTGAGTTTCTGGATCGAGGCCGTATGGTCCTGAATCTTCTTGATAAGCAGAATGTCCGACGAGGCGTTCAGCCCTCCGATCTGATGCATCTTATAGACCTTGTCGAGCAACTGCGCCTCGTATTTCGAAGCGATCGGCACGATGTGGTTCATCGCTAGATCGCCCAGCACGCGGCCTTCGATCTGGATTTTCTTGGTATAGGTCTCCCACTTCACCTCGGTGCGGGCTTCGAGTTCGACCTTGGTGAAAACTCCCATATCGCCGAACATCTTCAGGCTCTCCCGGTCCAGGTAGCGGTCGAAGATCAGCGGCGTCGACGTCTCGCAGTCCAGACCGCGCCGCTTCGCCTCGGCCTTCCACTCGTCCGAATAGCCGTTGCCGTCGAACCGGATGGCCTTGCAGGCCTTGATCATCTGCTTGAGCACCTCGTAAATGGCCCTCTCCTTCTTGGCCCCGGCCTCGATCTTGGCGTCCACGGCCTTCTTGAACTCGGTCAGTTCGTATGCCATCGCCGAGTTGAGCACGATCATCGCCTCGGCGCAGTTGTCCGACGAACCCACGGCGCGGAACTCGAAGCGGTTGCCCGTGAAGGCGAACGGCGAGGTGCGGTTGCGGTCGGTGTTGTCCAGCAGCAGCGTCGGGATGTGCGAAATGCCGCTCATCTTGAAGACGTTCTTGGCGTCGAAACGGATGGCATCGTCGCCCTTCGATGCGGCCAGCTTGTCCAGCACGGCCGACACCTGCGTTCCGAGGAAGGTCGAAATGATGGCGGGAGGCGCCTCGTTGGCGCCCAGCCGGTGGGCGTTCGTCGCGCTCATAATCGACGCCTTCAGCAGGCCGTTGTGCTTGTAAACCGCCGAAATGGCGTTCACCAGGAAAGTGATGAACTGGAGGTTCTCCGAAGCGGTCTTGCCCGGACCGAGCAGGTTCACGCCCGTATCGGTTCCCAGCGACCAGTTGTTGTGCTTGCCCGATCCGTTGATCCCCTTGAAGGGTTTTTCGTGCAGCAGCACGCGGAACTGGTGACGGCGGGCGATCTTGTCCATAATGGTCATCAGCAGCTGGTTGTGGTCGTTGGCCAGGTTGGCCTCCTCGTAAACCGGAGCCAGCTCGAACTGATTGGGAGCCACCTCGTTGTGGCGCGTCTTGACCGGAATTCCCAACTTCAGGCACTCGTATTCGAGGTCCTTCATAAAGGCCATCACACGCGTCGGAATCGCCCCGAAATAGTGGTCTTCCAACTGCTGGTTCTTGGCCGACTCGTGTCCCATGAGCGTACGCCCCGTGAGCATCAGGTCGGGACGCACGGCCCAAAGGCTCTCGTCCACGAGGAAATATTCCTGCTCCCAGCCCAGGTAGGAAAAGACCTTCTCGACATTCTTGTCGAAATAGCGGCACACCTCCGTGGCGGCCTTGTCGATGGCCGTCAGCGAGCGCAGCAGGGGCACTTTGTAGTCGAGCGCCTCGCCCGTGTAGGCGATGAAGACGGTGGGGATACAGAGCGTCGTGTCGACGATGAAGGCGGGCGACGTGGGGTCCCAGGCCGAGTAGCCGCGGGCCTCGAACGTATTGCGGATGCCGCCGTTGGGGAACGACGAGGCGTCGGGCTCCTGCTGCACGAGCAGCTTGCCGGAGAACTCCTCCAGCACGCCGCCCTGACCGTCCGGCTCGGCAAAGGCGTCGTGTTTCTCGGCCGTACCGCCCGTCAGGGGTTGAAACCAGTGGGTATAGTGGTCCGCACCGTGCTCCAGCGCCCACTGGCGCATACCCGCCGCGATGCTGTCGGCAACTTCGCGCGTAAGCGGCGTGCGTTTTTCCATCGTGTCGAGCAGGGCCGCATAGGTGCGCTTGTCGAGATACTTCCGCATGGCCGCACGTCCGAATACCTTTTTTCCGAAGTAGTCCGACGGGCGTCCCTCGGGAACTTTCACCTCGACGGCCGTGTGATTTATGGCCGCATCGACCATCTTGAATCTGAGTAATGATGACATATACCTGACTGATTAAGGGTTTAGTGTTCGTAGAAAAAACCGCGCGGGGAAGGACCCGATAATTGCAAACTAAAACCTAACCTGAAATTCAACCGGACAACTGCCTCCCGGCAGGACCTGCCGACCTAACTAACCCGGGGCCGCTCCCCCGCTGCGGTACATCTTTCGTTCCGGCTACAAATGTACGAATTATTCCGTTACGTTGTTTTTACAAAATCACCGTTTTTTCAAAAAACAGCCGTTTTTTTTCATCATTTTCCCGAAAAAACAACCGTTTTTCGCCGCACACACCCGAAAATTTCAGTCATTTTTCGAAAAACAGCCTCATTTTTCACGAAAAATCCCCAAAATACATTTTTTCGTTTTTTTCCAAAACAAGCAGAAATAAAGACCATTTTTCAACCATTCAACCACACCGAAGACAGCATCCGCGCCGGGCCGTCCGGAAATGCGGCGGGCGGCGAAATCCGGAAAAATTCCGCTGCACTGTTATTTTCGTAACAATTTCTTGTTACAATTCGGTAATTAATTTGTAACTTTACGTGCAATTTTGAAACAGAACGAAACTACACACATACTAATCTCTAAATAGTCATGGCAAATACCAAACGTGAAAAGCTGTTCCCCGAGTTCCCGCCGGTCCCGACCGAAAAGTGGGAAGAGGTGATTACAGCCGACCTGAAAGGAGCCGATTACGAGCGCAAGCTGGTGTGGCGTACGGGAGAAGGATTCAACGTCCGCCCCTACTACCGCGCCGAAAACCTCGAAGGCATCCGTTTTCTGGGCTCGCAGGCAGGCGAGTTCCCGTACGTCAGAGGTACGCGCAGCCACAATCGCTGGCGCGTGCATCAGACCGTCGAGGTAAAATGTCCCAGGGAGGCCAACGCCGAGGCGCTGAAACTCCTCAACTCGGGCGTCGATTCATTGGGCTTCTCAATCGCGAAGGAGGGCTTCACGGCCGAAGAACTCGATCAGCTGCTCGCCGGAATCTCGATCCCGGCCATCGAAATGGTCTTCTGCGGCGCGCAGACGGGCAGCATCGCCGAACTGGTGATCGCCAAGCTCGAAAAGGAAGGCACTGCCTCCGAGGCGCACGTGGCCTTCTCGATCGACCCGCTGGTCAAGGGACTGTCGCAGAAAGGCGACTTCTGCTCGCCCAACGGCGAAAAGTGCTTCGCGAAGATCGCCTCGCTGATCGAAAAGACCCGCGAGTACAAGCACATCCGTATCGTGACCGTCTCGGCCGGCATCTTCTCGAACGCCGGATCGACCATCGTCGAGGAGCTGGCGTTCGCCCTCTCGGCCGGTAACGATTACATCGCGCGCCTGACCGACGCCGGCGTGGACGCCGAGCTGGCGGCCCGCAAGCTGCGCTTCTCGTTCTCGGTCACCTCGAACTACTTCCTCGAAATCGCCAAGTTCCGCGCGGCGCGCATGCTGTGGGCCAACATCGTCAAGGGTTACAACCCCTCGAAGAACTGCGCCTGCAAAATGCACATCCACGCCCGCACGGCAGACTGGAACCAGACCGTTTACGATCCCTATGTCAATATGCTCCGCGGCACGACGGAGGCCATGTCGGCCACCATCGCCGGCGTACATTCGCTGGAGGTGACGCCGTTCGACGCCGCGTTCGAAAGCCCCACGGAGTTCTCGAAGCGCATCGCCCGCAACGTCGAACTGCTCCTGAAGCACGAATCGCACTTCGACCAGGTGGTAGACCCCGCAGGCGGCTCGTACTACGTGGAGAACCTCACGCAGTCGATCGCCGCCGAGGCCTGGAAGCTCTTCCTCGAAATCGAGGAGAAGGGCGGCTACGCCGAGGCCTACAAGGCCGGCTTCATCAAGGAGCGCGTGGAGGCTTCGGCCGCCGCCAAGGACAAGGCCATCGCAACGCGCCGCCAGACGCTGCTCGGCGCCAACCAGTTCCCCAACTTCACGGAGGTGGCCCCGAAGGAGATCACCGCCGAAGCCGTCACCCGTCCCGCTGCCGAAGGCAACGTCCTCACGCCCTACCGCGGCGCCATGGCCTTCGAGGCGATGCGCCTGCACGTGGACCGCTCGGGCAAACAGCCCAAGGCGTTCATGCTCACCTGCGGCAACCTGGCGATGGCCCGCGCCCGTGCCCAGTTCTCGTGCAACTTCTTCGCCTGCGCCGGAATCCGCGTGCAGGACAACACCTTCTTCAAGTCGATCGAGGAGGGCGTGAAGGCCGCACTCGAATCGAAAGCCGAGATCGTGGTGGTCTGCGCTTCGGACGACGATTACGCAGAGGCCGCACCGAAGGTGAAGGAGCTGCTCGCCGGCAAAGCCATTCTCGTAGTCGCAGGCGCTCCCGCATGCGCACCCGAACTGGAGGCCCAGGGCATCACGAACTTCATCTCGGTGAAGTCGAACGTCCTGGAGACTCTGAAGTTTTATCTTAAAGAAATGGGCATCTGATCATGAGAGCTAAATTTTCAGAACTGACATACGAAGCAGGCGGGCAGAAGAGCTGCTGCGCCTCGAAAGGCTGCGGACAGGTGGAGCCGTGGCTGACGGCCGAGCGCATCCCCGTCAAGGGCGCCTATACGGCCGAAGACCTCGAAGGCATGGAGCACCTGAACTACGCGGCAGGCATCGCCCCGTTCCTGCGCGGCCCCTACTCGACGATGTACGTGATGCGTCCGTGGACCATCCGCCAGTACGCCGGATTCTCGACCGCCGAGGAGTCCAACGCATTCTACCGCCGCAATCTCGCCGCCGGACAGAAAGGTCTGTCGGTGGCCTTCGACCTGGCAACGCACCGCGGTTACGACGCCGACCACCCGCGCGTGGTGGGCGACGTGGGCAAGGCCGGCGTGTCGATCTGCTCGGTGGAGGACATGAAGGTGCTCTTCAACGGCATTCCGCTCGACCGGATGTCGGTGTCGATGACCATGAACGGCGCCGTGCTGCCGATCCTGGCCTTCTACATCGTGACGGGCCTGGAGCAGGGCTGCACGCTCGACCAGCTGGCCGGTACGATCCAGAACGACATCCTCAAGGAGTTCATGGTGCGCAACACCTATATATATCCGCCCGAGTTCTCGATGCGGATCATCGCCGACATCTTCGAGTACACCTCGAAGAACATGCCCAAGTTCAACTCGATCTCGATTTCGGGTTACCACATGCAGGAGGCGGGCGCCACGAACGACATCGAGCTGGCCTACACGCTGGCCGACGGTCTGGAGTACCTGCGCGCCGGCGTCAACGCAGGCATGTCGATCGACGCCTTCGCACCGCGTCTGTCGTTCTTCTGGGCCATCGGCATGAACCACTTCATGGAGATCGCCAAGATGCGCGCCGCGCGTATGCTGTGGGCCAAGATCGTTAAACAGTTCAACCCCAAGAACCCCAAGTCGCTGGCGCTGCGCACCCACTCGCAGACCTCGGGCTGGTCGCTCACCGAGCAGGACCCGTTCAACAACGTGGCCCGCACGGCCATCGAGGCCATGGGCGCCGCGCTGGGACACACCCAGTCGCTGCACACCAACGCCTTGGACGAGGCGATCGCCCTGCCGACCGACTTCTCGGCGCGTATTGCGCGTAACACGCAGATCTACATTCAGGAGGAGACCAACGTCTGCCGCGAGGTCGATCCGTGGGCAGGCTCCTACTACGTGGAGACGCTGACCAACGAGATCGCACACAAAGCCTGGGAGCGTATTCAGGAGGTCGAGAAGCTGGGCGGTATGGCCAAGGCCATCGAGACCGGCATTCCGAAGATGCGCATCGAGGAGGCTTCGGCCCGCAAGCAGGCCCGCATCGACTCCGGCGAGGAGAAGATCATCGGCATCAACGAATACCGTCTGGAGAAGGAGGCCCCGATCGACATTCTCGCCGTGGACAACACGGCCGTGCGCGAGAGCCAGATCAAGCGGCTCAAGGAGCTGCGCGCCAACCGCGACGAAGCTGCCGTGAAGAAGGCGCTGGCCGCCATCACCGAGTGCGTGAAGACCAAGCAGGGCAACCTGCTCGAACTGGCCGTCGAGGCCGCCAAGGTCCGCGCCTCGCTGGGCGAAATCTCCGACGCCTGCGAAGTGGTCGTAGGCCGCTACAAAGCTGTTATCCGTTCCATTTCAGGTGTATACTCTTCAGAAGTGAAAAACGACAAATCCTTCGAGCGCGCCAAGGAGCTGTGCGCCGAATTCGCCAAGAAAGAGGGCCGTCAGCCGCGCGTGATGATCGCCAAGCTCGGCCAGGACGGACACGACCGCGGCGCCAAGGTGGTCGCTACGGGTTATGCCGACATCGGCTTCGACGTCGACATGGGTCCGCTGTTCCAGACTCCGGAGGAGGCCGCCAAGCAGGCCGTCGAAAACGACGTACACGTAGTCGGCGTATCGTCGCTGGCCGCCGGCCACTTGACGCTCGTGCCGCAGATCATCGCCGAGTTGAAGAAGCTGGGCCGCGAGGACATCATCGTCATCGTCGGCGGCGTGATCCCCGCGCAGGACTACGATGAACTCTACCGCGACGGCGCCGCCGCCATCTTCGGCCCCGGTACGCCGATCGCCACGGCAGCCATCAAGATCCTCGAAATCCTGCTCGCCGAGTAAATTCCCGGCTCCGACAAGAGAAACGCCGCGGTCGCAAGACCGGGGCGTTTTTTGTTCCGGAGCACTTCGGGAGGGACTTTTTTCACCCGCCAAAGACCGGAACGGGAGTTTTTGCATTATCTTTACGACTGAAATACACAAATTCATTCATTCCAACGTTCCATTCGCATGAAGAAAACCCTCATTCTGTTGCTTGCCTGCTGTGCCTGCATCCGGTCGCAGGCGCAGACTCCGGAGGCAGCCGCCGCACCGGAACCCTCCGTAACCCGGACCGACAGCACCCTGACATTCCCCGAACCTGAATTCATCGGCCAGGCATTGGCTATCCGGCCCGACAACAGAACCGAGCAGCTCGTTCAGGAGAGCCTGGCTCCCCGCCACCGTTCGTCCACCGGGCAGAAACTGTTCGGCATCGGAAAGAACCACATCGACGAAATGACGCTGAAAGGCGCGCAGTCCCCCGTCCGGCTCCGGAAGAGCGACGGCATCGCCTTTATCATCCGCGTTCCGGACAACCTGATCGACCCGATGTCGGTGATCAGCGTCTTCCGGTTCAAGGTCAAGAAGAAGATGCGGATCGCCGAATACGCGTCGGTCGGAACCTTCGGCGACCAGCAGCGCAACACGCTGGAACGGCAGCCCTTCACCTCGCGCCGGTTCGGAAGCAGCTCCTACCTCATCATCCTGAAAGGCGTCGAGACCGGAGAATACGGCATCACGGTCGATGCGCTGGGCAGTCTCAACGTTTCGACATTCGGGGTGGACGAATAAACCCGCGTTCCATGACAAACAATCCCCGCAACCTCGGTTGCGGGGATTGTTCTTTCGGCAGCCGGCAATGGGATCACAGGCAGGCCTCCAGAATCCGGCGGGCCATGGCGCCGTCGACGTTCTGCGCCTCGCCGAACCGATCGCCCGCAGCCGTGAAGCGGCGTTCGATCTCGGCGATGGTCTCTTCGCCGATACCCTCCTCCGAAAGGCGTGTCGAGAGGCCCAGCGAACGGAAGAACGCCTCGTTGGCCGCAATCGTGCGGTCGATGCGCTCCTCCTCCGTGCCCCCGGCGATGCCCCAGATACGCTCGCCGTATTGCAGCAGTTTGCCGCGTTTCTGCCCGCGCAGCACGCGCAGCGTACCGTTGATGACAATGGCCAGCGTCGCACCGTGCGTCAAGCCGTGCAGCGCCGTCAGCTCGTGGCCGATCATGTGCGTCGCCCAGTCCTGCGTCACGCCCATACGGATCATGTCGTTCAGGGCCAGCGTCGCCGAAAGCATGTATTCCGACATCGTGTCGTAATCGCGCTCGTCCGCCAGCGCTTTGGGAGCGATTTCGACCACCGTATGCAGGATGCCTTCGGCCCAGCGGTCCATCAGCCGCGACTGATGGGGCGTAGTCATATACTGCTCCAGCACATGCACGAAAGTATCCGCAAGTCCGCAGGCTACCTGACGCTTCGGCAGCGAATAGAGCGTCTCGGGATCGAGGATCGAGAAGACCGGATAATCGCCGTAGAAAGCATATTTTTCCTTGGTCTCGTAGCGCGAAATGACCGCCCCGGAGTTCATCTCGGAACCCGTGGCCGACATGGTGAGGACCGTAGCCAGCGGCACGGTCTTGCCGGCCTGCCCCTTGAGCACGATGTCCCATGCATCGCCGTCGTAGAGAAGGCCCGCAGCGATGAGTTTCGTACCGTCGATGACCGACCCGCCGCCGACAGCCAGCAGGAAGTCCACCTTCCGCTCTTTGCCCAGCGCAATGGCTTCGCGCAGGGTCTCGACCGACGGATTCGCCTCGATGCCCCAGAACTCGACCAGGTCGCGGCCTTCGAGTGCGGCGACGACCTGATCGTAGACGCCGTTACGCTTGACGCTTCCGCCGCCGAAGGTCAGCATGATGCGTTTTCCGGCGGGAATGAGCTTCGGCAGACGGGCGATCTGGCCCTTGCCGAAAACCAGTTTGGTCGGATTGTGATAGATGAAGTTGTTCATGGCGAATATTTATTTATCCTATTACGAAGAGAATGAATGACCGGACGGCTCCGAAACCGGATTGCACCTGGTTTGACAGGGCCTCCGGCTGCTAAAAGAGCCGTTACGCCTCTAAAGATACGAAAAAAGCCGGACTGCGCAGAGAATTCTCCGCTAATTTTCAATCTTTGCGGTGAAAGCTGCCGGTTTGTGCTTAAACGAAGCAGAGCGCGGATGGGTGTACCGGAGTACGTCCCATTCGCGCCCTGCGGGAGCAAGTGCAAAGATGCACCGTAAAATCAATCGTTTAGAAGTACTTGCCGCGCAGGTCCTGAATCTTGGCCATCTGCTGGATAGCCGGGATGGCGAACTGCTGGGCCATGCCCTCGGCCATGGCCTGGGCGCGCACTTTCTCGCCTTCGGCGGTCTGCTTGTCGTCGGTCTTGACATCCCCGACCTCGAAGACATAGACGCCCGAAAGTCCCTTCACGGGAGCCGACAGGGCACCCTTCTCGGCCGATGCGATGGCGCCCACCAGACGAGGCTCCATGCCCACGCCGTTCACGTAGAACGAACCGAAAGTCACATCGGAGAAGTCCTCCACCTCCGAGCCGAGACTTGCAGCCTGTTCGGCGAGGGTCGAACCCGAAAGGCTCTTGACGATATAATCGTATTTTTTGTCGCGAAGAAGCTGCGAACGGATCTGGGCCGAAACCTTATTCAGCGGTGCGTACTCATTGTCGTCGATCTCGGTCAGCGTGGCAATCACGTAGTCCTTGCCTACATTGAAGATCGCCGAAAGGTCGCCCTCCTTCGCTCCGTAGGCCCAGCGGGCCACCTCGCGCGAATCCTCAAGGCCGCGGATCGTACGGTCGCCCTGGGCAATCGCAGCCACGCGGGGCGTCACGGCAGCCGTCGAAGCGGCATCTGCGAATGCGGCGGCCGAACCCTTGGCGTTGACCATGAACGAACCGGCCTGGTTGTGCACGTCGCGGCGCGTGGCGGCCGAAGCCTCCACGGGATAGGTGATCGTAGCCACCTGCACGTGTTTCGAAGGTTTGTCGGCACGGTATACCTGCATCAGCTGGATGGCGTCGCCCGAAGCGATCTTCACGATGTCGCCCTGTCTGGCATTGGCCAAAGCGGCGGCGAACTCGCCCGTGAAGGCCGAGAAAGGCAGCACTCCCACTTCACCGCCGTTGGCGGCCGTAGCGTCGTAAACCGAATAACGGGCAGCGGTCTGCGCGAAATCGCCCCCCTTCTTCAGCACCGTCAGCAGGCTGTCGGCAAGCGCCTCCTGCGCATAGGGCAGCACGATATGACGTACGCCCACCGAGTCGGGAACCATCTTCGAATCGAGCGCGCGGGACATCGTCCACTCGTTGTTCTTCAGCACGGGACCGTACATCTCGCCCGCCATCAGCGCCTTGGCCTCCTCGTCGGAGAGCTGTGCGGCGGAAACGTAGCTGTCGGCGATCTTGCCGTTGCGGTTGCCGCGCACGAAGCTCTTCACCTCGCCGGCGGCAGCGAACTCGCGGCCCACCTCGGCGACGCTCTTTTCGAGCGCCAGCAGGTCGTCGTCCGTGGGGGAGACCTCGAATACGACATACGAAATCGTACGCGACGGGGTCTGCTTGAACTGGTTCTTATGGCTGTTGTAGTAAGCCTTCACATCACCCGACGACACCTTGACGAGCGAATCGGGAACGGCCGAGAACTTCTTGCCGGCCCACTTGCCCGAGAAAGACTTGTTGGCGGCCTCGACACCGCGGGCGACCTCCAGCGAATTGACGTAAACGCCGCCCTTCACCAGTCCGAAGTACTTCTGCACCTCGCGCTCCAGACGGGCCTGCTCGTTGAGCTGCGCCCAGGCATTGGCCGCCTCGGGGTTGGTCTCGGCCTGCGCGAGGAACTGGCTGATGGCAGCCACGCTGTACTCGCCCGTGCGGGGATCGGCGAAAGCATTGTAGAAAGCCTGCGAAGGATGCTGTCCGCTGACCATCGCCAGACGCTCCGGCTCGGTGACGCGAAGTCCCATCCGGTCGAAACCGGGCGTCAGCACGTGCTTGGCGATCAGCGCCTGCCAGGCGGCATTGGCCAGCATGGCCGACTGCTGCTCGTCGCTCTCCGGCATGTTGTTCTGCGACTTGATCGTCTCGTACTGGTCGTAGTACTCCGAATAGTTGATCTTCTCGCCGTCGATCACACCGACACGCGGGTCGTTGCCCGAGAAGCCCATTTCAGTCTTCAGAGAGAGGATGAATGCCAAGAGGGCCAGTGCGATAATGATCGAAAGCACGATGCCGAACTTGGTTCGTAAAGTGTTTAAACTTGCCATATAAATTGTTAATTATTCGTATTGTTTCGAATTATCAGCCAAAGGTAGTAAAATTAATTGTAAAAAGAACAGAATAAAAGTAAAAATATACGCACGCTTCGCCCCCCCCCTAATCCCCGCCGGGACGGGAATTTACCGGAAAGGCGGCGGAATCCGGCCCACGCTACAATTTCTTCACCCGCGCCAGTTCGATGCGCGAACGCGTCGTACGGAGAATCCGCAATTGCAGGCCGCCGATGAAAACCGTCTCCCCGGCGGTGGGAATACCCTCGTAATTGAAGATGATGAAACCGGCCAGCGTGTCGTATTCCTTGCTCTCCTCGATGCCGAGGTTGTATTTTTCATTCAGGTATTTCACCTCCAGGCGGCACGAGAGAACATACTCGTCGGGGCCGACCTGCTTTTCGGTGAGGTCCGGAATGTCGTGCTCGTCCTCGATCTCGCCGAAAATCTGCTCCAGCACGTCTTCGAGCGAAATGACGCCCGCCGTGCCGCCGAATTCGTCGATCACAACGGCGATGTTCGAACGGTGCTTGATAAAATTCTCCAGCATCAGCTGCAAAGGCATGGTCTCGGGCACGAAATTGACCTCCATCATCACGTCGGCGATCTGCCGGGGCCGCGTGAAAAGGCTTTTCGAATTGACGTAGCCCACGATGTTGTCGATCGACTTGCGCCAGACGAAGATACGCGAATATTTCGAGTCGACGAAACGCGCCGTGAGCTGTTCGATCGAGGTGTCGTCGATGTCCACGGCCTCGACGTCCACACGCGGAACCATGCAGTCCCTGACGCGCAGGTCGGCGAAATCCAGCGCGTTCTGGAAGAGTTTCAGCTCGTTGTCCGGTTCCGAATGCTGCTCCGGGCTGTTCGTGTCGAGCAGCGCCGCAAGGTCCTCGCGGTCGAAACTCGGAGTGATGTTCCGCTCCTCGACGCGGCGGCCCAGAAGGTGCAGAATGCCGTGGGAAAGCAGCGTCGTGAAACGCGCCACCGGATAGAGTACGATGTAGAAAAAATAGATCACCGGCGCCAGCGCGCGGTAATAGAAATTGGGATTGTTCCTGAAAATCGACTTGGGGAGAAACTCGGCGAAGAAGATGATGATGACCGTCGAAACGGCGGTGTCCACGGCGACCGAGCCGCTCCGGGCGAGCTGCTCCCACCCCAGCGAGGCATAGATGCTGCGCAGAAGCAGCGACATCGCCAGCGAATAGACGACCAGTGCGATGTTGTTGCCCACGAGGATCGTGGTGATATACTGCCCCGGATGGCGGGCGAAAACCTCGGCAATCTGGTCGAACATGCGGTTCTGCTTGCGGTCGATCTCCAGCTTGAGACGGTTCTTGCTCGTAAAGGCAATCTCCATCCCCGAGAAAAAAGCCGACAGCAACAGCATTACGACAATCAGGACGACGGTGGTGAGCATCGCTTTCAGTTTTTGAGTTTGGGTTCGACGGAAACCTGCTCCTCCCGGGAGCCGTCCAGCATTTTCAGCGGCCGGCGCTCAACTTCCGCCTCGGGTCTTCCGACCTGCCTTTCAGCCGGTCCGGCGGGAATCTCCCGGGCCGGAGCGGCCCTCCCGGATTCGGACGTCCGGACGGCGGACCGACTGTCGGAGGGCCGGCTGTCGGAGGGTTTCGGAACCGGGCGCACGGACGTGGAATCCGTGGCCGCAGAGTCGGCGCTCTGCTTCATCTCGACCTCCATACGGCCCTTCATGCGGCGAAAACGCCAGTCCTTGAACTCCTCGTCCGATTCGAAACCTTCGCCGATGAAGACATCGCGGCCGTTGTTCTGCACGATCTTCGAATCGACGTTCGAATAGATTTTCTTGGTCCGCGCATTCCAGAACAACTGCTGGGTGTAGAGGGTCTTGCCGTCGGATTTCTCGACGACGACGTTGCCCTTGGCCTCCCACAGTTCGCGGTTCTCGTAATAGATGGCGTAGTTGGCCGTCAGCACGGCGTCCACCGTGGTCAGCGAATCGTTCTGGTAGGTAGTGATCTTCACGCCCTTGCGGAATTCGCGGTAAGGTTCGCGGGCCAGCGAATAACCTTCGAGCAGCGGCGTGACGAAATGGTACGACCGGCGGCCGTTCTGCGACATCACGACCGAAAGGTCCTCGCTGTATTCGGTCATCATCGTCTCCTCGGAAGCCGACGCGCGGCCCGCATCCTTGTCCGCACACGAGAATAGCAAGATAGCACTCCCCGTCACGGAGAGTGCTACCCTGATCGTTCTTGTCATGCGTTTTCCCATCGAAGCCTGTCGGGAGCGTGTTTTTTAGCGGGCACGGACGGTGGTGGTGATACCGGCGGCCGTTCCGCAGGTCACCGTATAGCGCGCACCCTCCTGCAACTCGTTGAAGAAGCACTCCTCCGAGCTGGGGAAAACCGAACGGAACTTGCCGAGGGAACTCTTGGCGTGCTCCATGTACTCCGAATCGGCCGGGAGCAGCTCGACCGCCTTGGCCATCGTATCGTAAGCGGCCCAATAGGTCGCCAGACCGGCGAAACCGCCGCACGAACCTGCCGACGAAGCATAGCACTGCGCCAGGATGAAGTACGGAACGCCGTCCTCGGGATCCAGGTCGCGGGCCTGGCGCGCAGCGGCGGCAGCGCCCGGAATGTCGTTGGACACGAGGCCCACCAGCGCGATGCGCACGAGCAGTTTCTGACGCTCGGCGGGGTCTTTCTCGACATCCAGCGCCTCGTTCAGGTAGGTCTTCGCCTTTACATAGTCCTTCTTGTTCTGGAAAGCCTGGGCCAGGAACATGGCCGTCTCCGACGAAGGCTTCACCTGATAGTATTTCTCGGCGATCGAGAAGTAGAAATCACCGTCGCACTTAGCGCGCGACATCAGAGCCACGGCCTGCGAAAGCAGCGCCTCGTCGTCGGGAGCGGCGGCCAGCTTGCCCTTGAAGAGTCTTTCGAGATTCTCGCAGCTTGCGGCGCCGCTCAATCCGAACGCAGCGTCGAACTGGCTCTTGTACTCGGCGGCAGCGGGGTTCTTCTCGAAGAATGGCGTCAGACGGTCGTACTCGGCGATGATCTCGTCGGGCATCACCTCGTCGGTATTCCTGTAATCGTCGCAGAGGTTCGAGAAATAGGCCACGACGGTCTCGGGATCGGTGTTGTCGCCGCCGGCCTCGATGGCTGCGCGGAACGCTTCGCGGATACCCTTGCGGTCGGCGGGTTTGTACATCAGATACTCACGGGCCTTGCGGTCGAGGATATAGGGCGTGCCGTACTTGGGATGGTCGCCGAAATACTCGTTGCGCAGGTCGTAAACGATCATCAGCGAGTCGGTATAGGTGTTTTTCTCGGCGATGCTCTTGGCGCGCGCGATCTTGTTCTTATAAAGCGTGATGCCGCGCACGAAGGTATTCTGCGAAGCCTTCGGACATTTGTCGAGCAGCTCCTTGAGGTAATGCGCGGCAGCATTGTAATCCTTGTTGTCGAGCGACTCCTTGAGGAAGTTGCTGTTCAGAATGTTCTGCTCCCGCTCCTGAGGAGTGTCACCCCAGACCGCGTACTTCGGATCACTGAAATCTTGCTGTGCCATCGCTGCGACTGCAAAAAGCGCACACGCAGCAGAAAGCAGGAATTTAACGTTTTTCATCGGTCAGATTAATTTTTGTGTTTCTATCTTTTATTTTTGCTTGCCTGTCACATTAATCGAACTTGGAGCGCATGAACCAATATTCGCCGTTCTCCATCTGTCCCGCGAAGAGCGTGAAGCCGATCGCAAACTTGAAATACTGCTGCCGGACCAGCCCCAGGCGGTCGGCGATGTTGTAACCGCGGCGACCGTACTCGACGCCGATGTCGATGGCCGAGAAGGCACCGCGCCTCACCGGAATGCCGATGCCCGCCGTCACGGCGTACTGCGCAAGCTTGTCCCCGTTGAACGTCTGGTTGTAGGCTCCGTAGCGGAAACCCGCACGGTAGGACCAGCGTTTGAGGAAGTGACGCGCATCGTAACGGTTCGGGGTGTATTCCACACCCATCTTGATCGTGCTCGTATTGGTGTAGGCCACCTTGTATTCCGTCTTGTTCTCCCCGCTGCCGCTGGTTCCCGTCATCTCGTAGCCCGAGTTGCGGCCGCCCCAGTTCTGGAACACATAATCCACGCCGACGGCCCACCTGCCGGTCTGGTAATAGGCCCCCACGGCCAGCTGCCGGGGCAGCACCAGCTTCAGGTGCGTCGTATCGCCCTTGACGACCGTGTTGTACAGGTCGCCGATATAGAGTTTTTTCGTCACCTCCGGGTTCAGGTCGCCGCCGAAGTCGTACGTCGCGCCGAAGGTCAGGATGCGCTTCGCGTTCAGAATCGCGTTCCACTGCACGCCGACCTGCCCCTTGATGCTCGAAATGCTGTAATTGTCCTGCCCCACCGTCGAGGTGAAGGTTCCCTCGCCCGTAATGGCGGTCGGGGTCATCACGAACGTACGGTCGATGTCGCCCCAGTAATACTGTGCGGCGATACCCACCGAAAAATTCTTGAACGGCTCCCAGCCCAGGCCGACCTTGACCTCCGTCACGTCGCCCTCGCCCTGGTAGTTGTACTGAATATTGCCGACGTTGGCGTAAATGGGGTCTTCGGGATCGTATTCGTGGTAATACTTGGTCCTGTAACCCACCGAACTGTAAGGCGTGAGGCTGAAACCGAGTCCCAGCCGCTTCGCCACCGGCATCTGGAAAGCGATGTCGTGAAAGTTGAACGTGTTGTAGGCCGTCCGTTTCCCGACGCCTCCGACCGTCTGGGCGTTGTAGTAGTTCTGCCCCTCCAACCCGAAGTTGAAAAGGAAAGTCTTCTGCGGAGCCGCGCTGTAAGCCGCGGGGTTGAGCAGGTTGACCGTACTCACCGAACGCATGGCCACACCCGCACCGCCCATCGAGCGCATCTGCAGCGTACCGGGGGTATTCTGTTCGCCGATGCCGTACATCGTATAGGGCGAGAATGCGTTAATACTGCTTGTCTGGGCCGAAACGGCAAAAGGAAACATCGCTGCAGCCGCGACAACCAGCTTAATCAAGGTGTTCTTCACTTGCATTGTACTCTAAAATTCGATCCAATCCGCAAAAGACCAGATTACAATTTGCAAATATCGTGTTTTTAATTCTTTTCGCAAAGTATTTCGCGTCCCCGCCGGTAAAAATTACGCATAAATCGTCGATTTTTTTCTCCATCCGGGCCATATAGCCCTCAATTTCGAAGGTCAGCGAGTTCATCACCCCCAGGCGGATGGCCTCTTCGGTGGTTAGCCCCTGCAACTCCCCGCTTTCGGTCGGACCGCACAGCGGCAGGCAGGCCGTGTAGTCGTGGAGCGCCCGAAAACGGGTTTTCATCCCCGGCGAAATGCCCCCGCCGCGGAACGTGTTGTCGGCCGTCACCAGGTCGATCGTGACGGCCGTGCCGAAATCGACGATCAGCACGTTGCGCCCCGGGTAAAGCACCGTGGCGCCCACGGCGGCGGCCAGCCGGTCGCGGCCCAGCGTCTCGGGCGTATGGTAGGCGTTGGCAACCGGCACGGGGGTCTGCGAGGTGAATTCCAGCAGGTAATCCGCATAGGGTCTGACCGTTTCGATCACGTCGTCCGCTTCGCCGCGCGTCGAGGCGACGACGGCCTTCGCGGCCCTGCGGCCCTCCAGCAACTCGCCGAGCATCGACGGATGCAGCCGCTCCACGCAGCGCTGGGCGACGATCCGTCCGCCGTCAAAAACGGCCAACTTGACAAGGGTGTTGCCTATGTCTACGATCAGATTCAAAGCTGCTGCAGCGTTTTGTATGCGTCTTCCACGTCTTTGACATTCCTAACGGTCATCGCCAACCGATTATTGTGCTGTTTGAGCACAAATCGGTCGGGCCGCTGCGTAACCCGCTGCAACAGGGTCATAAAGGCCTCGCTCTTGTAGAAAGGCGAGTTCTCCTCGCCCACGAAATGCACGATCATCAGCCCGTTCTTGACCTTCACGCGCTCCATGCCCAGACGAATGGCCTCCCAGCGCAGGCGCACGACGTTCAACAGCTCCTTCGCGGCGCGCGGCAGGGGACCGAAACGGTCCGCAAGACGGCTCTCGAAGGCCTGCAAAGCCTCCTCGTCCTTCGTCGAGTCGAGTTCGCGGTAGAGTTTCAGGCGTTCGGCCTGCTGCGAAACGTAGGCGTCGGGCAGCGCGGCCTCGACCTCGATGTCGATGTGCGCGTCGTCGATGAAACGCATCTGCTCCACGACCTCCTGCTCCCCGTCGCTCAGGCCCGGGACATGAAGCCCCTCGGCACGCAGTTCGGCCACCGCCTCGTTCATAATCTTCTGGTAGGTCTCGAAACCGATGTCGGCGATGAACCCGCTCTGCTCGGCGCCCAGCAGGTTGCCCGCGCCGCGGATGTCGAGGTCCTGCATGGCGATATTGAACCCCGAGCCCAGGTCGGAGAACTCCTCGATGGCCCGCAGACGCCGCCGCGCGTCGGACGACAGCAGTTCGTCGGGCGGCGAAAGCAGGTAGCAGTAGCCCTTCTGGTTCGAACGCCCCACGCGGCCGCGCAGCTGGTGCAGGTCGCTCAAACCGAAGTTCTGGGCGTTGTCGACGATGATCGTATTGGCGTTGGGAATGTCGATGCCGTTCTCGACGATGGTCGTCGACACCAGCACGTCGAATTCCCCGTAGATGAAGTCCATGATGAGTTTCTCCAGCTGCTCGGCCGGCATCTTGCCGTGCCCGACGGCCACACGGGCCTTCGGGCAGAGGCGCGTGATCAGCCCCTGGAGGGCCGGCAGGTCCTCGACGCGGTTGTGGACGAAATAGACCTGGCCGCCGCGGGCGAGTTCCGCCTCGACGGCGTCGCGGATGATCTCCTCCGAGAATACGTGCGACTCGGTGAGGATCGGCTGGCGGTTGGGCGGCGGGGTCGAAATGACGGACAAGTCCCGCGAACCCATCAGCGAGAATTGCAGCGTGCGCGGAATCGGCGTGGCGGTGAGCGTCAGCGTATCGACCGAAACGCTCATCTCGGTGAGCTTTTCCTTGGCGGCGACGCCGAATTTCTGCTCCTCGTCGATGATCAGCAGCCCCAGGTCGCGGAACACGATCTGCTTGCCCAGCATCTTGTGCGTGCCGATCAGGATGTCGATCTTCCCCGAGGCGAGGTCCTCGCGGATCTGGCTGACCTCCTTCGTGGATTTGGTGCGGTTGATGTACTCCACCCTCACCGGGAAATCGCGCAGACGCTCGGTGAACGAGCGGTAGTGCTGCAAGGCGAGGATCGTCGTCGGAACCAGCACGGCGACCTGCTTGCCGTCGACGGCGGCCTTGAACGCCGCGCGGATCGCCACCTCGGTCTTTCCGAAGCCCACGTCGCCGCACACCAGCCGGTCCATCGGCTGGTCCTTCTTGATGGCCGCCGTGGCCGACTGCTGGTCGGGGGTGTCCTCCCAGCGGAACGACGCCTCCAGCTCGTGCTGCAAATAGCTGTCGTGCGAGAAGGCGTAGCCCTTCGAGGCCTTGCGTTTGGCGTAGAGGGCGATCAGTTCGCGCGAAATGTCCTTGACGGCCTTCTTGGTGGCGTTCTTCAGCTTCTGCCAGGCGCCGTTGCCCAGTTTGTAGACCTTCGGCGGCTCGCCGTCGCCCGACTTGTAGCGCGAAATGCGGTGGAGCGAGTGCACGTTGACGAACAGCACGTCGCCGTCCTTGTAGACCAGCTTGATCGCCTCCTGCATGCGTCCGTCGCCCGCGGCGATCTTCACCAGCCCGTCGAAACGGCCCACGCCGTGGTCGATATGCACCACGTAGTCGCCCGGGCGCAGCTGGTTCAGCTCGGCGACGGTCATCTGCTCGTCGCGCCGTATCTCGCCGTTGATGCGGTAACGCTGGTAGCGGTCGAAAATCTGGTGGTCGGTGTAGAGGCACAGTTTCAGGTCGTTGTCCACGAACCCCTCGTGCAGGGTCGTCGACAGCGACCGCACGACGGCCTGTCCGCGGCCGATCTGGTGGAAAATATTTTCGAGACGCTCGACCTGCGCCTTGTTCTCCGAAAGTATATAGGTATCGTAACCCCGCAGCGCACCCCGGATCATGTCGTCGGCCAGCATCTCGAAATTTTTATTGAATTTCGGCTGGGGCGACGTCGCGAACTTCACCGTTGCGGCCGCGGGCCGCTCGGGAAGATTGTCGCGCAGCAGGAAAATCCGGCTTCCGGAAAGGTCGGCCACGAGCGAGTTGCGTCTCGTCAGCAGCGAGTCGATCTCATCGGGATGCTCCATGTCCGAGAGCGTCCTGCGGCGGATGTCGTTGACCCTCCGCAACACGAAATCGGCGTCGTAGAACCACCAGGAAGCCTCCGCGCCCGCAAACCGCGCGAAGGAGACCTTCGCCGCGGCGGGCGTCCCGGCGTTCAGGTCGGGGATGATCTCCACGCGCTCCAGCCTGTCCGACGACAGCTGGCTCGAAATGTTGAACCGCCGGATCGAGTCGACCTCGTCGCCGAAGAAATCCAGTCGGTAGGGTTTGCTCTCCGAATAGGAGAAGACGTCGACGATACCGCCGCGCACCGAGTACTGGCCAGGCTCGTAGACGAAATCCACGCGCGTAAACGAAGCATCGACAAGCGCCTGCTCCAGCACCTCGATCGAAATCCGGTCGCCGACCCTCACGGTGATCGTCTCCCGTTGCAGGGCTTCGGCGTCGGCGACCCGCTCGGCCAGCGCCTCGGGGCAGGTGCAGACCACCAGGTAGCCCTTCCCCGAGAAATTCCGCACGGCGTGCATCGTCGCCGTGCGCTGCACCACGCCCTGCGCATCCTCGGCGCCATAGGCCGCCGAACGCTTCCACGACGAGGGAAAGAAGTAAACCTGCCGTTCGTCCAGCAGGTTGTAGAAGTCGTTCAGAAGGTAGGCTGCGGCGTCACGATCCTCGGCGACAAAGACATGCACGCCCCCGGATTCGGCCACGGCCGCCGCGGCATAAAACGAAAGAGCGCCGCCGACCAGCTCTTCGAGGTGGACGGTAGCACTTCTGTTTTTATATTCGCGGCACAGTCTGCCGAGGGCTTTCGACCCGGCGGCGAACTGCGCCAGCTGCTCGCGGGCGGTTGCCATGCCTTATTTGGTTATAAGGTCGTTATCCTTTTTGTCATGGTAGTGGATCTCGACGATCCCGATGCTCTGGTCCTCGGCGATCTCAAGGCGCACCTTGTACTTCCACTCCCAGCGGCGGCGCAGCGACCAAAGGCCCTTTCGGAGGAACGCCGCCACGTAAGGACTGACGACCAGCTTGATGAATTTGTGTCCGCGGTCCTGCGTGAGGAACGAAATCTGATTCTCGATCTTCTTGTCCAGCAGCACCGTAGGTTCGATCTTGCCCGAACCGTTGCACGTCGGGCAGACGTCCGAAACGCTCTCGACGGCCACGGGACGCACCCGCTGGCGGGTGATCTGCATCAGGCCGAATTTCGTGAGCGGCAGCACCGTGTGCTTGGCCTTGTCGGTGGCCATCAGCTTCACCATCTCGTCGAACAGCGCCTGCTTGTTCTGCGCCTTGTGCAGGTCGATGAAGTCGATGATGACGATACCGCCCAAATCACGCAGCCGCAGCTGGCGGGCGATCTCCTTCGCCGCGGCGAGGTTCACGTCCATGGCGGTCTGCTCCTGGTTGTCCTCGGCCTTGGTGCGGTTGCCCGAATTGACGTCGATGACGTTCATGGCCTCCGTGCGCTCGATGATGAGGTAGGCGCCGCGTTTGAGCGACACGTACTTGGCGAAGAGCGACTTGATCTGCTTCGAGATGTCGAAGTTGTCGAAAATGGGCACGTTGCCCTTGTAGAGTTTGACGATCTTCTCCTTCTCGGGTTCGATCTGGCGGATGTAGCCGCGGATTTCGTTGTACATCGCCTCGTCGTCGACGGCGATCTGCGAGAAGGAGCCGTTCAGCGAGTCGCGGATGATCGTGTTGGCGCGGTTCATCTCGCTCATCAGCTGCGCCGGGGCCGACGCCGCGTTCTTCTTGATCGCCGCGCAGGTCTTGCGCCAGCGGTCGATCTGGGTCTGGATGTCGTGCTCGATGTCCTCGTCC
>OGES01000534.1_pt1 | contig 37177 bp, 61 predicted proteins | sample 1570711 | NCBI WGS metagenome assembly OGES01 (sample SAMEA2582133, study PRJEB24529) | metagenome | biome: Human gut stool | place: China | collected 2011 | reverse complement strand
GGTGACGGCCGAGGACGGCGAGACCACCAAGACCTACACCGTCACCGTGACCAAGTCCTGATATGGCGGCGCGGGACGACTTGCCGGACGGCCTCTTTGAGGATGTGCGCAATTACTGCGATATCACGTGGGAGGACGAGGGCACGGACAGAAAGCTGCTGACTCTCATCGGCAACGGCATCGCGTATCTGGACGGAAAAAGGGGCGAGCCCGCGGACTACACCGCCGACGGGCTCCCCCGCCAGCTCCTGCTTGACTATGTGCGCTACGGCAGGGACAACGCCCTTGAGGTATTTGAGGCAAACTACGCTTCGGCAATCCTTGCCATGCAGCACGAGGTGACGGTGGCGCGATATGCTTAGAGTACCGGACAAGCCAAACGGCAAAATCAGCCGGAGCTTTTGCGACGGCGTCGTAAAAATTTACGCCACGGAGGATGCGGCGCAGCCCGGCTACACGCCGGAAATCAAAAAAACATTCAAGGCGGCGCTGCCCTATGAGGAGCGCCGCCTTGGAATACAGCGGTATTACATGGCCGAGCAAAACCAGATACAGGTGCAGCGCGTGGTGCGGGTGCCGCGCAGCGTGAAAATCACGAGCCAGGACATAGCCGAGACCGAGGACGGCGAGACCTACCGCATCAACAAGGTGCAGGCCGTGACGGAGGGTATGCCGCCGGCGCTGGACCTTGAGCTTGCGGCATACACGCAGGGGGTGAGCGGATGAGCTGGGAGGACACCATACGCGAGGCGCATACGCGCGTAACGGACGCCGTGAGCCACCACGCCCGACTCCGCTCCGACCGTTATTTTGTCTGGCAGGAGGAGGGCGACAACGCCCTCTATGCCGAGGGCGGCATAGCGGAGCGGGCAATGCGCGGCACTACCGACCTTTTTACAAAGCTCGACTCCGACCCGTGGGCGGCAGCGTTTGAAAAATCCATGACCGAGAGCGGGATAGCGTGGTACCTCAACACGATCCAGTATGAGCCGGACACCGGCTTTAGGCACTACGAGTGGGTGTGGGAGGTATTGAGCTGATGGCAAAGATAAGCTTTCCCGGCCTCAAGGCCTACGAGGACAAGATCGCCAAGCTCGGCAAAAATCAAAAGGACATCATCAAGCGCGCCGTGTACGACGGCGCGAAGGTAATAGCGGACAGCGTGGCGGCAAACGTTGCGGCGCTGCCCGCCGTATCCGACGCGGAGGCGCTTAAGGCGTACCGCACCCGGGAGCCGAGCGCGATAAGCGTGACGCAAAAGCAGGGACTTATAGAAAGCCTCGGCCTGAGTACAATGCAGGACGACAGCGGCTACATCAACACCAAGCTCGGCTTTGACGGCTACAACGCCGTAAAAACCCAGAAATACCCCAAGGGGCAGCCCAATGCGCTCATAGCCCGCGCGGCGGAGAGCGGGAGCGTTGCCCTGATAAAAACACCTTTTATCCGCCCCGGAGTGAAAGCCGCGAAGAAAGCGGCGGAGAAGGCGATGGAAAAGACCCTCGACAAGGAAATCGAAAAAATAATGAAGTAGGAGGACCCACATGGCAACTATAGGCGTAAGCAAGCCGTATTACGGCATATACGGCAACAGCGGCACCACCGTGACCTACACGGCGGGCGGCGTGATGGGCAAGCTGACCGAGATCGGCATAGAGATAAGCGACACCGGCGACAACAACCTCTACGCCGACAACGCGATAGCGGAGGCGGAGCGCCTCTTCGCGGGCGGGACGCTGACCCTCAAGCCGGACGAGCTGAGCCAGGAGATCAGCAAGGCTCTCCTCGGCCTTAAGGAGGAGGCGATCGGCACCATCACCAACGTCACCGACGAGGGCGTAAAGGAGCTTATCTACGACGACGACCAGGTGACGCCCAACGTCGGCGTCGGCTTTATCATCAAAAAGCAGGTGAGCGGGGCGCTCAAGTGGCGCGCCGTGGTGCTGACAAAGGTAATGTTTTCGATCCCCGCCGACGCCGCGACCACTCAGGGCGAGAGCATAGAGTGGCAGGTGCCGGAGCTGTCGGCCACGATACAGCGAGACGACAGCACAAAGCACACATGGAAAAAGGAGGCCACCTTTACGACCGAGGCGCAGGCCGAAGCCTACATAAAGGACCGCCTCGATATCTCCGCATGAGGGCGCGCAGATGAGGCAGACAAGCGTTAAGATAGACGGGGTGGAGTATCCGCTCTGCTACAGTGTCCGCGTCGTCAGAGCGGCCGTGGAGCGCTTTGGCTCGCTTGAAGCAATGGGCAAGGCTGCATTTGCCGGAGAGGGCGCGGAGAGCGTAGACGCGCGCCTGTGGCTGCTGGCGCAGGAAATGGACGCGGGGGCGCGCTACGCTAAGCGCTGCGGCCTTGACTCCCCCACCCCCCTCACCGAGGACGAGATATTAGACAGCGTGCCGGGGCTGCAGATAGCGGAGCTGCTTAACGCCGCCGTGAGCACAATGGTGGAAAGCAGCGCGACAAGCATCGACGCCGAGGCGCCGAAATCAAAAAACGCAGAAGCCACTCCGGGGGAATAATCCCGGAGTGGCTTATCTGGTATGGCTTAAAAATCGGGCTGAGCTACGCGGAGACTCTGGACACGCCATACGGCGAGCTTTTGAGCCTTATCGCGGCGGAGCAGATAAAGCACGAGGGCTACAGCCCCAAGTACACGACCTCGGACGAGGACGTAATCCCGGACATAAGGTGAGGTGAGCGGATAAATGGCGGATAATATAGGCCCTAAAATAGGCATTGACGGCGAGGCAAAATTCCGCGCGTCGATAAACAACATCTCGGCGGCACTCAAGGCGCTCGACGCGCAGATGAAGAGCACCACAAGCGCCTTTACCGCCCAAACCACGGCGGAAGAAAAAAATAAAAAAATCAAAGAGCAGCTTGAAAAACAAGTTGAAGTGCTGCGCAAGGCGCAGGAAAAAGCCAACCGGAACATGGAGGATGCGGCAAAAGCTACAACCGAGACATCGACCGTTACGCTCAAAGCGCGCCGCCAGTATGAGGAGGTAACCGCCCGAATCAACGAGACCGAGCAGGCGATGCAGCAGCTGACCGAGGGCTTTGAGGATAACGGCGCCGCCGCCGAGGAGGCGACCGGCCCGCTTGAGCGCTACGCCGACACGATGGCCACGCTGCAGGCGGCGGACAAGGTGCTTGACGTGCTGCACACAATAGGCGACGGCATGACCGCCGCCGCGGAGAGCAGCATAGAATTTGAAAGCGCTTTTACCGGAGTAAGAAAGACCGTGGACGGCACGCCGGAGCAGCTTGCCGCAATATCCGACGAGATCAAGCGCATGGCGGCGGAGACGGGTGTCTCCACCACCACGATTGCGGCGGTGGCCGAAAACGCCGGGCAGCTCGGCGTCGCCACCGAGAATATCGCAAGCTTTACGCGCACGATGCTCGATCTCGGCGAGAGCACCAACCTCACCGCCGACGAGGCAGCAGTGGCTATAGCTCGGCTGACCAACATTATGGGGAGCGGCGAGGACGCGACGTCACGGCTTGGCTCGTCGCTCGTGGCGCTCGGCAACAACTTTGCAACGACCGAGAGCGAGATTTTGGAGATGGCGACGCGGCTTGCCTCGGCGGGCAAGCTTGCCGGCATGAGCGAGGCACAGATCCTCGCGCTCGCAACGGCGATGAGTTCGGTAGGCATAGAGGCAGAGGCCGGCGGCACCGCAATGACCCAGACGCTCAACGCAATAGACCGCGCGGCAAGCTCCGGCGGGGACACGCTGGAGACCTTCGCCCGCGTCGCCGGCATGAGCGCGGAGGAGTTTACGACGGCGTGGCGGACAGATGCGGCCGGAGCGCTGACCGCGTTTATTCAGGGGCTTTCAGCGCTGTCCGCCCAGGGCGGCAGCGTGACGGCAATACTCGATGACCTCGGCCTGAGCGGGATACGCCAGAGCAACATGCTGCGCTCTCTCTCGCTCGCGTCGGACATGATGACCGACGCGCTTGAGACAAGCAACAGCGCGTGGGCGGAAAATGTCGCACTCGCAAACGAAGCGAACGCCGTATACGGCAACACCGAGCACAGGATAAGCGCGGCGCGGGAATCCATCAATAACCTCGGCATTGCCATAGGCGACGCATTCGGGCCGCAGATATCCGGCGGGGCGGACATGGTTAACGACCTCGCGCAGGCGCTGACGGACGCGGCGGAGACCGCGCCCGGTCTTGTGAGCGCACTCGGATCCGTAACCGTGGGCATCACGGGGGCAGCGTCCGCGTATGTTGCGCTTAAGGCGGCGGCTACGGCTTTTAACGCTATCGGCATCACGTCTCTCGCGGCGCTTGGCCCTCTGGCGGCCGTGGGCGCGGCGATAGGGCTGATAACGGCGGGCGTGACCGCCGGACAGGCAAAATGGGACGCATACGTCGACAGCATGACGCCGGCGGCGGAGTCCGCGGCCGAGATAGCCGCGGAAATAGAAAAGCTTACAGCGGAGCGAGACAAACTGCAGCAAGAGTGGGACGCTACCGGGTGGGGCTATGGTGACGAGGATACCAACTACTACAAAGAGATAGCTTGGCGCGACGATGCAATAGAAAAATACACAAAAAAACTCGCAGACAACGCTACGGCGCAGACCGGTGTGACCGTGGCGGTGGACGAGAACACCGTGGCCGTCGCACTGGCGGCGGAGCAGGAGGCAAAGTATCAGGAGGTCATGGGCGGCGTGACGGAGCTGCTACAGAAGCAGCAGGAGCGCTACGAAAAGCTGCGCGAGACCTACGCGAGCACCTTCGGCCTTTTTGAGACGGCGCCGGAGCTTGTACACACAAGCACGGCGGACATGATATCATCACTCCAGAGCCAAGAGCAGTACTGGACAAATTTCGGGGAAAATATGAAGCGCGCGGCGGAGCTCGGCATTGACGACGGGCTGCTGCAGGCGCTGGCCTCGATGGGCACGGAGGGCGCGGCATATCTGCAATCTATCCTTGACGACATGGACAGCCTCGGCACGGGCAGCGAGGAGAGCTTGCAGCTGCTTAACGACCTTAACAGCAACTACCAGGCGGCGCAGGAAGCACAGGCGCAGGCCGCCGCCGAAGCCTCGGACGCAATTGCCCAGTCAAGCGGAGAGATCGATGAGGCGATGCGGAACATAGCGGACGCCGCCAAGGAGTTGGACAAGACCTCCGAGATGTATGAGACGGCGGAGGCCAACATCGACAGCTACCTCGCGGGGCTTGAGGCGCAGGCCGGGCCGCTGTACAACACGATGAAAGAGATGGGACAAAACATCCTCGCGGCGCTGCAAAGCGGCATCAACAGCGGGACGCTGACGCTGCCAGGCGTAAGCGGCGGCGGTTTTAGCGTGGACGGCAGCCACAAAACGGGGCTTGACTATGTGCCGTATGACGACTATATCGCGGTGCTGCACAAGGGAGAGATGGTCCTCCCGGCGGACGACGCGGCGGACTACCGCAGCGGCGGCAGAACGGGCGGCGCGTCCACCACGGTCAACCTTTATCCACAGACCGTCGACGAGGCGACAATCGACTACATCTACAACCGATTTTCGGCGCGAATGGGGGCGGAAATTTGAGAAAATTTTATCTTGAGAACGAGCTTGGCGAGCGGAAGCCGCTCAACGGCGAGGACGGGATATTTCTCACCGACCCCGCGGGGCTCGGCGTAAGCTACGGCAACAGCTACGCCGACCTCGGCGCGGGCTTTTTCCGCCGCGTCGAGGAGAAACAGCCGCAGGGCGTGATACCGTGCAGCCTTACGTTTATGCGCGGCGCGTATCAAAAATATCGGGATTTTGCGGACTGGGCGCTGCGCGCCGAGACCCTATATCTTGTTTACAAACCACTCAACGTTGCATATTATCGGCGCGTGGAGCTGTCCTATCTCACGAAAACGGAGATAACAAGCGGGACGTGGATGGAGATCCCGACAGCGTTTGTGTGCCTGACACCATGGTACACCCCGGCGCCGCTCGTCCTTAATTTTGAAGACGAGGGCGGCGAGGTGATGCAGTACGAGTACACCTACAGCGATGCGCTTGTATATGCCGCCTCCGGCGCGGGGGCGTATGCCGTGGAGGTGAGCGCGGCGGGGCATGACCCGGCGGCGCTTGCAATAGAGTACAAGGGGGCGATAACCGACCCCGTGCTGACGCTGACGGGGCTGGTTAGCGAAACGCTTTACGGCAAGCTCGCCATAAGCGGGGAGTTTGCCGCGGGCGACACGATCGAGGTATCCACCGAGCGGGAGGACAGCTACGCACGCAAGATATCCGCAGACGGGACGGAGACCGACCTCATCGACAAGGTGGACATAGCGGCGGACGCGGAGCCGTTTTTCTTCGTGCCGTTGACCGAGCCCTGCATACTGCGGATAAGCGCGGCGGCGATGAGCGGGACGATATCCGCCAAGGCGTATTTTTATTATCGCACTGTATAAGGGGGGCGCGGATGAAGGCATATATAAAACGCAGCTCCGATTTTAAGACGGTGCTGATGGGGACGGCGGAAAGCTGGTCACTGCCGGTCGCGTCCGCCGACGGGGACACGGGGCAGCTTGCGCTTGCGGAGTACGCACCGGCGGAGCATACCGGCAACTGGGTGTACGTCCTCGGGCAGATCTATCGCATAGCGCAGGCTACGCCGAGCAACAACCAGTTTACCGCCACGCTCGCCGACCCCGCGACGGCCTTTGACCGGCAGGCGATATGGCCGGACGCGCCGGAGACAACATATGGGGCGTTCATCAAGGCGGCGCTCGAACGGGACTATCTCAACTGCGCGGATACGGCATACAAGGTGCCGTATCTGCAAATCACAAACACGGACACCACACCGCTGACCGCGCCGGAGCTTGACGACACCAAACTCTACAAGCTCTCCGACATCATCACCACGGCGCGGGCGGCAGGCGTCCGCATCCGCTTCGGCATTGACGGCGACAAGCTCGCCGTCGATATCTCCACGGGAGCCGGCACAGAGCACAACATACTTTTTACCGACGGGCGCGCGCAGCTTGAAACGGAGAGCTACAGCGCGGACACGACGGCCAAGGTAACGGTGCTGCAGGCGCAGGAAAAGGCGGAGGACGCCAACAAGGACGCGCCGACCGAGTATGTCGCGCACACGTTCTATCTCTCCACCGACGGAGAGATAACGGAGACCGCCCCCACCGACCGGGCGGAGGGCAAGTGGGCATATGTCACCTGCAAGGCGGACGAGACTCCTGCCGACAAGGCGGCGGAGGTATTCGCGGCGAACGCGAACAGCTACAAAATAGAGTTTTACTCGTCGCGGCGGTATGCGCTGTATGACCGGGTGCGGCTGCGGCTGCACGGCGCGGTGTTTGCGACGCGGATCACGGGGATCACGCTTAAAAGCGGCGACGACAGATACCTGTACCGCTGCGGCGAGCTTGCAACGACGATACAGCAAAAAGTAAAAAAGAGCTTGAGCGCATCAAGCACAAGAACATCCGGAGGCGGTGCGGGTATGTCGCTGCAATCCGTGTACCCTGTCGGAGCGATCTATATTTCAACGGCGGCCACAAACCCAAGTACGCTGTTTGGATTCGGCACATGGGAGCAAATCAAAGATGTGTTTCTGTTGGCGGCGGGTGATACTTATGCGGGCGGTTCTGTAGGCGGCGAAGCAACTCATACCTTGGCAGAAAATGAAATCCCAGCGCACAGACATAAGATTACTTATCCCAATGCAGGTGGCCCATATGGTGATGCGGCCATAGGTTATCCAACAAGCTCCGACACTAAAAAGACTTGGGGCGCAGAAATGTGTAAGACGGAAAGCGTCGGCGGTGGAGAAGCCCATAACAATATGCCGCCTTATTTGGCGGTATATATGTGGCGCAGAACTGCGTGATAAGGCAATACTGCGACAAAATAAAGGAGGCACAACATGATAAAACCCATTACATTCCCGGGACAGAAGGTTCCGGCCGTCGCTCACGGTGCCATATTCCAGCGGCTCCTGCGCGACGGCAAGCTGTACGGCTGCGGCATCAGCAAGTCTGGCAGCACTCTCAATATCGGCGCCGGCCTCTTCGTGGAGGCCGGACGCCTTATAGAGATACTCACGACCGAGACCGTGAGTGTGACCGGCACGACCGGCTACGCGCGGATCAAGGGCACGATCGACAGCAGTAAAGCCTCCACGGCCTCCAGCTTCGCGCAGTTTGCGTGGACGGTGGACTACGCATCAACGCCGGACGGATTTGACGCGCTGACGCAAGGTAAGGTCAACGAGGGCGGCGCTGCGACCTATGAGATGGAGCTTTGCGTCGTGGCACTCGGCAGCAGCGGCATTACCGACATTGTGCGCGGCTTTGCCGATGCGGCCACAATTATTACTGCGGACGCGCTAAACGCGGCGATGGCCGGGACGCGGTACAAGCTGGTCGACGGCGTACACTACGGGACGTCCGTGCCCTCGAATATCGCCGACAACGAGCTTTTCTACCTGATAGAGGGCTGAGACATGGCGAAAACCTACACAGGCTCCTACGAGATCACGGGCGGCAATTTCGGCGTAAGGCTGACCTATGCCGCCGCGAAAGAAAACGGCACGTGGTACGCATGGATAACGCGCGTGGAGGTCAAGATGGCGCAGCGCACGGGGACGTACAGCGTCAACACCTTCGGCGCCGTCTGCATCGACGGGACAGCCTCCGCAAGCGTGAGCGTGACGGGCACGTCGGTCGCCGGTCAGGCTTACGCCACGGTATGGGAGGGCGCGGGAGCGAAAGTGCCGGTGTCCAAATCGGGCACTGCCCTGAGCTTCGCGCTATCGTTCAAAAAAAACAGCTCGTACGGCAGCGCGTATCAGATGTATTTCTACGCTACAGCGGGCGGCACGGTGCTACAGAACGGTATAGAGCTTACCGGCGCGGCACAGAGTCTGGCCGTGCAGGGCAGTGCCGCGATGATACGCATCAATGGCGTGCTTACTCCGGCGACGCCCTACGTCGGCAAAAAGCCTGCCGAGGCGTACCTGGGCAATTCGCCGTTGGGAGGTTAGATATGACAAAAATAAACGTATCGCACACATACGCGGAAGCAACGCAGCGCAAGAGACTACTGCGCAATGCTGCAATCAAGGCGCTGTATGAGCGCTACGGAATAGGAGGTAACGATGAGTAAAACCGGGCAAGGACTTGTAGAATATGCAAAAGCACAGTTGGGCAAACGCGAATTGTGGCGCGATGTCGTCGGCTACGAGGGGCTTTACCAAGTGAGTAACTTTGGGCGGGTTAAGAGCTTGAATTATCATCGTAGCGGCGAGGAGCGCGTGATAGTACAGCGGCAAGACAGATACGGCTACAAGGCGGTTAACCTCTCAAAAGACGGCGTGGCAAGGCAGATAAACGTACATAGGCTTGTGGCAACTGCGTTTATTGATAACCCTGATTATCTTCCGCAGGTGAACCATAAAGACGAGGACAAGACCAACAACGCCGTTGATAATCTTGAATGGTGCACCGGCAAGTACAACATGAATTATGGGACTCACAACAAGCGCTGCGCCGACGGCATTTCAAAGCCTATTATTCAGATTGATTTATCAACCGGAGAAGTAACGCTTTGGAAGTCCGCAACGCAGGCCGCGGCCGTACTTGGCAAAGACAGGCGTGGGATTTGCCGCATGTGCCACACCGAGAAGGAACACGGCGGATATGCTTGGAAGTTTGCAAATGGAGGAATAACAGATGAAAACGGCATCAGGGTTAGTTGAGTATTCAATCGCCCAGTTAGGTAAACCGTATTGGTACGGCACCTTCGGGCAGACGGCCTCGGCGGCGCTGCTCGCGCAGAAGCGGCAGCAGTACCCGGAACGTTACACGGCTGACGACTTCGAATCGCAGTTCGGGCAGAAGGTACACGATTGCGTCGGCCTTATCAAGGGCTATCGCTGGTGCGATACTCCGGACAGCGAGCCTGCATACAAATCAGTGCAGGACGTCGCAGTAAGCGGGCTGTATATGGCTTGTTCTGAAAACGGCAGCATCGACACCATGCCTGACATGCCGGGCGTGTGCGTGTTTATGCGCGACATGTCCCACGTCGGCGTATACATCGGCGACGGTTATGTCGTAGAGGCAACCGGCCACGCGAAGGGCGTTGTGAAAACCAAGCTTGCGGGGCGCGGCTGGGGTCTGTGGGGTAAGCCCCGCTGGATAAGCTACGAGGCTACTGCCACTCCAGCACAGCCCGCACAGACCACCACACAGGCGACCGCCTCAACGCTGACCGTTACCGGCCTGCCGCTGCTGCGCTATGGTGACAAGGGTGAGTGCGTCCGCTCGGCGCAGCTGCTTCTCATCGGGCGCGGCTACTCCTGCGGCAGGTGTGGTGCAGACGGTGAGATAGGGCAGGACACCTATAATGCAATCATCGCTTTTCAGCGGGCATCCGGCTTGCAGCAGGACGGCATCATAGGCGCTCAAACTTGGGCGCGGCTGATAGGAGGATAAAAGCATGAGTATACCCACGATAGAGGAGCTTGCCATAAAGCAGGCGGACACGGACGCGCGGTGCAGATCCAACACACACCGCATCGACGAGCTCGCCAAAAATCAGGAGGCACTCGTGGAGCTGACAACCTCGGTACGGGTGCTTGCCACAAAGCAGGCAACGATCGAGACATCCCTGAGCGAGATCAAGACCGGGCTGCAGACGCTTAAGGACAAGCCCGGCAAGAGGTGGGAGGCAATCGTAGACAAGGGGATCTGGGCGGTGCTCGGCGGGCTGCTTGCCTTCGCGTTGAGCCAGATCGGGCTTTAAGAGGCAAAACCGCGCCCCGCGCGGGGCGCGAAAATTGAAAGGAGAATAAAAATGGCACACATCATCATCGAGAACATTGTGAAAATCACGGCGGCGCTGCTGCTGATGCTTATCGGCGTACTGGGTACATACCTCACGGCGCTTGCATCCAAGCGCGCGGAGACCGCAAACGTCGCCGAGGCGCTGCGCTCGCTGACCGAGGCGGCAAAGACCACAGTCGGCGAGCTGCAGCAGACCGTAGTAAATCCGCTTAAGGAGGCCGCGGCCGACGGCAAGCTGACGCAGGAGGAGATAGCGAGTCTGCGCGATATGCTGATAGCCGAGACAAAGCGCAAAATGCTGCCGTCGACGATTAACCTCATCAACGGCGCAGGCGCGGACATCGAGGCGATAATCCTCGGCGTGGGCGAGAGCCTTATCAACAAGGCCAAGCAGTAAGGAGGCACCCGTGGAGCCGCGAGAGATCAGAGCAATGCTGCAATACCCGGACGCGCCGCTTGTGGACTTCGCGGTGCGACGGGCAAATCTCACCGCGCCGGAGTGGGAGCTGATCCGGCTCCGGGAGCGGGAGGACGAGACAAACGAGAGCGCCGCGGAGCGGCTGCTGATATCTACCCGCACGGCCGCGCGAAGGTATAACGAGGGGATGCACAAGCTCAACGCCTGCTGGAGCGGGCTGCCGTGGGTGCACAAAATCATAAAGCAATAACCAAGCCGGGGGCATTTGCCCCCGGCTTTCTTTTTTTATACCCCACCCAAAAAACGGCGCAAAATTGGCGCGCTTTTGCGGTGGCGCTTTCGCACGGAGGTGGTATGATGGGGGCAAGATATCAAGGGAGGGCAAAAGCCATGACATATAGCAGCCCAATGCCGGCGGCGCCGGTATACGGCAACTACTCGCCCCTGTCCCCGATGGGGACGCAATATATGCAGCAGCCGCAGGCGGCGCCCGCACCGCAGGTGCCGAGCTTCGGCGTGCGCCCCGTGACGGGGCGCGAGGAAGCGGTCGCGGCGCAGGTGGATTTTGGCGGCCCCGGCACGCTTATGCCGGATCTCGGCCACGGCGTAATCTATCTTAAGCGCTTTAACCCCAACACCGGCGCGTGCGACCTCTTTGACTTCGCGGTCCGCGCGCCGGAGCCGGCAGCGCCCGCGCCGCAGTATGCGACGATGGACGATCTCAACGCGCTGCGCGAGGAGCTTATGCGCAAGGGCAAGGGAGGCAAGACCGATGACAAATAACCCGGTACAGATGCTGCAGGGACTTATGGCCTCGCCCGCGGGGCAGATCTTCGCCGCGTTCCGGCGCGGCGGAAACCCGGTGCAGCTTATGCAGCAGATGGCGGGCAGCAGCCCGCAGATTGCACAGGCGCTGCAGATTATCAACGGCAAAAGCCCGCAACAGCTGCAGCAGATAGCCACCAACATGGCGCGGGAGCGCGGGCTTGACGTCTCCCAGATAATGCAGGGACTCGGCCTCGGCCGCTGATACTCCCCTCTCAGTTTTGCGCGGATCTTGACAAAAACCGCCCCCGAGTATGCAGCGGGGAGCGCGCCCCCGTGCAAATATTTTGAGAGGAGCACACAAAATGGACGATTTTGCGACCGGCTACATGGCCGGACAGGACAGCGGAGGTAACTCCGGAGGTTTTTTCGGCAACGAGGGACTCTGGGCGGTTATCATCCTCGCCATCATCTTTGGATGGGGCTGGGGTGGCACCCGCAATGGGCAGGGAGGTGACGGCATGAGCGCTCTGCCTTACATCATGTCTGCGGGTGGTCTCGGCGGTGCTGATACTCGCGCAGCTGTCGCCGACGGCTTCGCGCTTAACGGCCTTGAGAGCGGCATCCGCGGCGTGCAGGATGGCCTTTGCGACGGCTTTTACGCCGTCAACACAAGCCTCCTGCAGGGCTTCGGCAACGCCAACACCGCGATGCTGCAGGGCTTTAACGGCGTGCAGTCTCAGATGGCGGCGCTCGCCGCACAGCAGCAGAGCTGCTGCTGCGAGACTCAGCGACTGCTTGAGCGCGGATTCTGCGACGCAAATTACAACCTTGCGACGCAGGCGTGTGAGATCAAGCAGACTATCAACGGCGCAGCCCGCGACCTGCTGGACAACAACAACGCCAACACCCGCGCGATTCTTGATTTTCTCACGCAGGACAAGATCGCAAGCCTGCAGGCCGAGAACCAGACCCTTAAATTTGCCGCATCTCAGGCGCAGCAGAACGCCTACATTGCGGCAAATCAGGAGGCTCAGACCGCGGAGCTTATCCGCCGCCTTAGCCCCACCCCCGTCCCTGCCTACACGGTCCCCGCACCGTATCCGTACTGCGTCGGCACCGGCTATAACTGCGGCTGCGCAGGCTGCGCGGCATAACACATCGAGGCGGCGGCAGATGCCGCCGCCTCTGAAAGGAGAGCAAAAATGGCTTGTAAAGCAAATTGCCGCCTCTGCCGGCGGCTGATAATCTCCCAGAGCGTCACCTTTGCGGACGGCACCCTCACCGTCAACATCCCGGCGGGGGCATATGAGGCGGGCTGCAAGTACTGCCTTGTCATCGCGCAGAGCATCCCGACCGCCGCGACGATAGCCGCGCCAGTGGTTATCACCATCGGCACCGGCACCCAGACCTATCCGCTGACCACCGCCAACTGCGCGCAGGTCACTGCGTGCGGCATACGCACAAGGCATCGGTATAGCACCGTGGTGTCCACAAGCGCTACCGGCGGAGCCTTTAGGATGCTCGGCCGCCCGGCCTGCTCGCCGGACTACAGCCGCGCCGCGATTGACGGCACGGCACCGACGGAAGGAGGCGCAACAACGTGAAGAGAGCTGCAAAGTATATGCTGATGCACAACGGCCGCGAGCATGACGAGCGCGACCGTGACCGTGACCGCGACTATCGCCGCGACGAGTACGACCGCAGCGGTGAGCGTGAGCACTACGGCCGCAGCGCGGAGTATCGCGGCAACGTCGACTTTGCCATGACGTCCGGCCGCCCGCGCCGCGAAGAGCGCGGAGAGTGGGACGACGAGCACGGCGAGGCGCCGGAGCTTACGCCGGAGCGCGCGAAGCGCTGGGCAAAGTCGATGCAAAACGCCGACGGCAGCGTCGGCGCGCACTGGACGCAGGAGCAGACCACGCAGGTGATGACACAGCGCGGGTATCACTACGACCAGGCCACATGGCACGCGATAATGTGCGCGATGTACTCCGATTTTTGCGAGGTCGCGAAAAAGTACGGTCTTGGCGGCAACGCCGAGTTTTACGCGGACATGGCGCACGCTTGGCTCGATGACAAGGACGCCGTCGAGGACAAGGCCGCGGCGTACTACTGCTATGTAGTACAGCATTAATCCCCCGCACCAAAAAAAAGAAGAGACCGCAGACTACGATCTGCGGTCTCTTTGCCTTGGTCGTGCTATGTAAAACAGCAACAGCCCAGCTGGGGTGACGATGTTATAATAATTGGTGGTGCCGGTGGAGCGACACCCGGAATTATTATAATTTAACGTGGCATCGGGCGAGGCGATTTGGACACCGTCCTCGGAAAAATCAAAATTGCCGTTGGGATCGGCGTCGAGCAGCGTCCAGATGGCAATCTCGTCCTTGCCGACCTCAACGCGGACGACGATGCTTAGCACGGCAGCGTCGTCCTGCATGGCGAGTGCCAACAGCTCGCGCAGGCGAGGCTCGTCAATCTCTGCGCCGGAGACCTGTGCGCGGAGCTGCTGCATATCGTGCGATATCTTCGCGCGCTCCGCCTCGAGGGCATTCACCTTTGCCGCGAGGGTCGGGCTGTGCAGCCCGCCGAGCACGGCGTTAACCGCCGCATCGAGTTGCTTTGCTATCTCACAGTCGCGCTTTTGCAGCTCACGGAGCCGCTGAACAGCGGAGCCGCTTAGCTTGCTGCGCTCCTCGCGTAAAATCCGGATAAGCCCCTCAACGTTTCCCGGCTGACCGAGCCGCTGCCGGACTGCATCGGCGACAAGCGTCTCAAGCGTGCCGGCCGGGATGGGGGTGTTATCGCACAATCCCTTACGGTGCTTTGCGGCACAAGCATAGTAATAGTACCGCTTCGCCCCGCGGTTTGACGCGGTGACGAGCATGGCGCTTTTACACTCGCGGCAAAAAACCTTACCTTTGAGCGGATATTCCCGCGCGCTTGCCGGCCGCCCAGCGGTGCTGCGCTTGTTATCCTGCATTTTTAACTGCACCTTCTCCCATATCTCCCGGTCTACGATGGCTGGGAGCGCGTCCTTGACCACTATGGCGTCCACCGCTGCGGCGTGGCTGTTCCGCGAGCCGTCCGGGCGCTTGGCAACCTTGCCATAGACCATGTCGCCGACGTACTTAGGATTTTTGAGGAGGTCATGAAGGCTGTTAACGCCAAAATTTCCGCCGCGCTTGGTGTGCCGCCCTTCGGCGTTAAGTCTGCGGATGATCTCGCGGTACGTCATACCGCTGGCGTACAGGCCAAAGATCAGCCGCACCGTCTCGGCCTCGGCTGTGTCGATGGCGAGGCGCCCGTCGACCACCTTGTAGCCAAGCGGCGGCGTGCCTCCGGTGTGCAGCCCCTGCTCCGCCATGTATCGCATTTTCGCGACGACTTTTTGCCGGGTCTGCAAAACCCACATTTGATTAAACAGCGCCATGCTGCCTTCCGTTAAAAAATTCGCCGGGTCACGGAGGTCCCCGCCTATCATAGGCTGCGTCACAGACACAACATCGACGCCGAGGCGAGCGAGCTGGTCGCGGAAATCAAACCACGCAGTGAGCTTGCGAAACATGCGGGACTGGTCGTATATTACCACGGTATCGGCTCCGCCATGCTCAAGCTGCCACATCATGCGGGCATACTGCGGCCGCGTGTCCTTCATCCCGCTGGTGGCCTCATCTGCAAAAACATCAAGCACCGGCAGGCTACGCTCATCACACCATTTGCGGCAGGCCGAGACCTGCACCTCTATGCTGTCCTCGTTTTGCCTGTCCGTGGAGTAGCGCGCAAGGATATATGCGCCATGCATCAAAACCACCTCACAAAAAAACCCGTTTGCGGCTATAGTAACCGCAAACGGGTTTTTTGTCAAGGGCTGGGAGCTTTTGAGCTCCTCAGCCATTGCCGCCTCCTAACTCAACGGCGACCGGCAGAAGGCCGAGTAACTGCTGAAACATCATTCTCGTGCTGAGCGGGCAAGAGCGGGAACCGGTCAGCCAAGCCTCGACGGTCTTGACCGAGACCAGGAACCGCGCGGCGAACGCGGCCTGCGTCAGGCCGCTGTACGCGATGATATCGCGTACGGGGCGATGCACCGCGTCCCAGATCAGACGCAGAGTCTCCAGCCGCTTCTGCGACGCGAGCTTTTCGCCCGCGTCCGCGCCCCAGATGGTAGACATGGCGCAGTCGCTGATAAACGCCTCGGCCGAGTCGTACTTACCGGCCTCGGCAACGAGCAAATTGTATTGTGTAACAGTCAAGGTCTCCGTCCTCCTTTTGTTTATGCCGCGGCGCAGAATGCGCGCCTCGGCGTTGTACTTGGCACTCAACCGCCGCAAAGCCTCGCGCTTGCATGCTGATGAGCAGTAGACGTCGGGGCCGCTGGTATCAAACACGGCACCGCAAAGTTTGCAAACTTTGTTGTTAGAGCGGTTGGCCTCTTTCGCGGCGATGCGCTCCTCAGTCATGTACTCGGCATTATACGCCCGCTTGTGCGCGCGAACGTTGCCGAGCACCGCAGCCTCGGCGCACTTTTTGCAGTAGCGCTGCCGACCGGACTCTACAACATACTCGCCGCCGCAAGCCTCGCAGTGGTCGATACTGCCAAGCTTTCGTTTGGCACCGTTACGCTTAAAGGCTCGCTCCCGCGCACGGTTCACCGCGGCCTGACACTCCGGGCAGCGCTTAGATTTGGGATACCCCCAAAACGTCACGCCGCAATCAGAGCAGACGCGCTCGCGAAAAACGCCTTCTGCTCGCAGCTGCGCGGCGCAAGCCGGGCACATGTAAGCGCCCAGCTTGTCGGTATCAAAAAGGCCGCCACAGCGTTTGCACTTTTTAGTCCTCATGCCTGCCGATTAATAGCAGGGGTTCTCTTTGCTCAGCTCCCACTCTTCGCCAAACTTGGCGGCGTGGGCGGCCTCGTACGTGCTGAAGAATTCCTGCTCGGTGCAGGGGGCGAGCTCGCCGTTGAGCTCTTCACAAAGCTCGTCGTCCATGAGGGCAACTGCTGCGTCGTAGTCGATCTCGGTTCCGTTAATGTTGATAACTTTCATTTTAGTTTCTCCTTTTCTTTTTTTTATTGCCAAATCAAGTCAAACTGATCGTACGCGGGGGAGCTGGTCTCGACGTTGTACCAATCGCCGTCATTGTAGCGGGCATCCATAAGAGCCTCACCGACGAGCCCCTCGGAATCGTCCGAAATCTCAAAGCGGACAGCCTTTCCGAGTTCGCGGGCAGCCGCGAGAGTGTGATGCCCGTCGTTTTGCATGGCGTACTCAACACCGTCGATAATACCAACATAAGAGCACGGGATGACAACCTCGTCAACATCTGCGATGTTGAGCATTTTGGACTCTACTATATCCCAATCAATGTAATGCTGGCTGCTGATTATCGTCATTGCTGTGTCCTCCCGTATCTCTTACTGTGTCTATATTATACCCTACAATGTAGGGAATGTCAAGCCCTTTTTGCAAAAAAACGAAAAACATAAAAAAATCCGGGAAGAACCCGGATTTTTTATGCGGCGGAAGGTGCGCTTTTTCACAGCGCGTCAGACGCGGAGCGCGGAGAAAATCGCCGACGCGGTATCGGCGCCGGCGTGGCGCGCGGCCGTCTGATTGCCGAGCCAGAAAAAGCCCACATCGGGGTTAAACCGGTCGACCACCAGCGCGGCGATTATCGCCACAAACAGCAGCGTGATAACCACCACAAGCACAAGCAAGCGCCGCTCCGCGCTGCGCAGCCGCCGCTCGTACTGGGCGAGCTGCTCCCGCGCGAGACTCAGCACGTCTCCGCTGCTGTCCTGCATCATCGCCGACATATCGCCCAGCAGCTCGCGCTGCTGCTCTGCAATCGCCTGATACGCCGCACGCTCACAGCTGCCCACCTCCGGCGCGCCGCCCTCCGCGAGCAGCACGTCCGCGATCGGCTGCACCGTATCGCAGACGCGAAAGCTCCAATCCTCGGAGCCGTCGGCAAAGACGCGCTTGACGGTGGACAGCGAGACGCTGCCCCCGGCCTCGGCCACCATCGCACAGATCCGGCCACAGCTAAGCCCGCGTGCGGCCTTGACGCGCTTAAGCCGCAGGATGATGTCCCGCGTCTGCGTGTCCGTAGTCTCCATACTATTTCCCCCTTTTATAATAGTCGGCCACTCCCGGCCGATAAAGTCCTCCCTTTGCCGATATAGTCCTTGCGACGGCCACCGCGCCCATCTATGCTGATGCCAGAGGCGGCGAAAGCCGCGCGGAAAAATCAACATAAGGAGGCAGACAAAATGACAGAGCGCCCCAAACACCCCGACGAATACATCCCGCCGCTGCGCAGTAAGCGCATATACGGCACAAAACTGGTCATCATCGCCGACGTCAACGACCCGCAGCTCCGGCGGCTGCTGGACATGCTGGCGGCAGACGCGGAGTCGCCGCCGCTGTTAAAATCTTGATTCAAGCGTAGCACCAAACGACAAAATTGTCAACCAATTGGAAGGAATTAAACATGGACTTAACAACGGCAGAGAGGGAGGAGTTTTACCGCGCAATGATCGCGGCGCTGACCGAAAACGCCAACCTGCGACAATTAAAGACAATATTCGCGTTTATCTCCGCATTTTCGACATAAGTCAAGGCCGGGGCGTTCGCCTCGGCCTTGGCATTTTAGACAAATTTCGCCGCGAAATTTTGGCAGACAGAAAACGGGAGAAATGCGCTTTCCCTGCCTTATCAATTCTGCCGCAGGTCGAGCTGGGCGCGGAGCGCGTCCTGAAGAACCTGCGAAAAATTGATATCGCGCTCCTGTGCCGCCGCATTAAGCCACGCGGGAAGCGTAACCGTGCGGTTAACGGAGCGGTTGACCTGCGCCCGCCGCACGGACGGCATGAACACATCAACAAGCACCACGCGCTCATTGGGCGCAAGCACCACGTCAGTAAGCCGGGACGGCTGCGGGATAGGTGCGCCGTCCTCCTCCAAGCCGTAGAGAACGCAGCCGAGCAGCTCCCGCGCAGAGAGCAGCGCGTCATCATCGTTCGTGCCGCTTGTAGCTGCGTCGAGGTCAGGGAACACAACGGAAATCTCCTGCCCGTCCTCGTAGCCAAAGACGGCGGGGTAAAAATAACGGTCGGGGTTCTTTGCCATACAAAACAGCTCCTTTCAAAAAAACGTCGGAGGGGAGGGGCTCACCTGAACGTAAGCCCCGATTGCCTCTCTACGCTGTCAAGCGTCTTGCGGGGGATATCCCGGCAGGGGTGCTTGACTGTGACCCGCCCGGACTTTGCCGGGTGCTTGAACTGATAATGGCTACCGACTACGTTAACCATATACCAGCCGTCAGCCTTGAGAGCGGCAATCACTTCGCGCGATGAGTAACTTTTCATGCTCTCCCCTCCTGACACATATATAATAACACATATAATTATATTTGTCAACAAGAAAAAGCAAATATTTTTATATTTGTTGCGTGCGGGGCGTGGATTGCCGCGTCGGGCGTGCCGCCCTCCTCGCAATGACGGAGCGGGACGAACGCACAGAGCGGGAGAACAAACACACGGCAAACGCACAATGCACGGGCTTGCCCCGTGCATTGTGCTATTTTGACAAAAAAAGCCGCGAAAATTTGGAAGCCGCAAGTGCGGCGGGCGTGATATAATGGCGATATCACGATTTGGGAGGAAAAACCATGAAAAAAATAATAAGCATTGTTCTTCTGGCGGCGCTGTGCCTGTGCCTTGCCGCCTGCGGCAGCGCACCTGCGGCGGAGCCTACGCCTACGGCAACGCCGGAGCCGACCGCCACACCGGCACCGACACCGGAACCGACCGCCACACCGGAGCCGGAGAAAGACCAAGCGGATTTGCTGAAAACTTTCGCGGCGACAATCGAGCAGTCCTACGCGAAAACAAACATGCGGGCAACGGTTAACGTGGAGGGAAATACCATTGAGATGCTGCTGACGCTGGACGGCTTAAACGCAGCCGTCGCCGAAATAAAAGCGAACGGCGATTACAGCACATGGGACACGATGAAAGAGTCGTTAAGCGGTACAGCCGACAGCATAAGAAAAACCGGCGAAGCGATAGGGCTGACGGACTTTGTGCTCAAGGTGACGCTGTATGACGATAAAACCGCCTTGCCGCTTGTATCGTGGACGGACGGTGAGCAGACATATGATTTAGTGGGAGACTAAAACAACATACACAACAAAAAGCCGAGAGGGTTTAACCTCTCGGCTTTTTGTTTTTCGGCGCGGGCTTTGGTCAAGCATGGTCAATGTCCGGCAGGGCTTCGGCGGGGCGGCTATCACTGCTCTCGCCCTCGGCGGGGGCGCTGCCGGCACCGGGCGGGGCAATGCCGTATACGTCACGGCAAAAGGCGTCTATCGCGTCCCACGACTCAAGCGGGAGCTTTGCCAGAGCGGCAATAAAGCGCTTGCGGACGCTGCCGTCCGGGTCGCGGCTCAGCTCGCCGAAAAAGGCGGCAAGCTCTTCCTCGCGGCTGCGCGGGGCGAACATCTCGCCGACGCCGAGCTTTAGCCACTCCGGGGACACGCCGAACTCGCGGCATATAGATATAATTACGGCGTCGCTCGGCACGCGGAGGCAATTCTCGTAGCCGGTTACGGTGTTGCCTTTAACCCCAATTCGCGCGCCGAACTCGGCTTGAGTAAGTCCAAGATGTTTGCGCAAAAGCTTGATGCGCTCATGCATAATATCACCTCCTTGATGATATTATAGCACTAAAACTCGCAAAGTCAACATTTTTATAAAAATACCCCTTGACAAAACTCGCGTTGCGCGTTATTATAGTCGCGTAGAGAGTTTTAAGGCTCTCGCAGTCAATCAAAATCAACACAAAGGAGGTGTGGCGGAGCGAGATGGACACGGGGCAGCTTTTGCAGGTGATAGCAATCGCAATCGGTAGCTTGGCGCTCGGAATGCGGATAGGCCGCCTGTTAACCCTTTGGGAAGAAAAGACCAAGAACCGCGACTATGAGAGCGACGAAGGCCGTTATTGAGTTGAAAATATCAAAACGGTGGTCGGCAAGGTACTGCCGCCGCTCGGCCTTGCGCTTGGCCTCGGTCATGCGGCGGCTCTGCTCGATAATCTCAGGGTCAATTTTTGGAATTTGGAAATCAGACACAGCAAATCACCTCCTTTCCGGGGGGATTGAATAAAAAAACAACAAAAAGGAGGGAAACGAGGGATGAACGCATACCTAATCTGCGGGTGGATAGGCTTCGCGCTAATGATTGGTCTGTGCGTGTGGCTGTCGATTATTTACGCCACCGAGATTGGCGAGTGGCGCGACGTGCTGCTGATAGCACTGTTTGTCATATCCATGGGACTGGTCTCGTGCTTTTACCGTGTGGTGCCGGTGTGATGCCTCTTTTCCCGGATCTTGGGGTACGAGTAGATATCATCCCGCATAGAGCGCATCAGCTCGACACGCACACCGTAAAAATCGCGGACAGACGGGAGCCTTGACCGCTCCGCTGCGCTTATATGCTGCTGCAGCTCCTGCAGGAGGGCGTAAGTCTTATCGGAGGCCACAAGCTCGGCTGCGTTGATGGCGCGGAAAATCTCCCGCGCGGAGTCGCTGCCTATCTGGACATTAAAGTCCTTCAACACGGCCTCAAGGGCAGCGTAAGCGCTGAGCCGCGACTGTAAAAAATGCGACATGGCACTATTGCGTAGCTGCCAATGCCCCGCAATAGCGGCGCCAAACAGGACGCCGAGAAAAGACGCCACCACAGGCAAAACGGCCGTAACAAAAACACTCAAGTAAATCACCTCCTCCCGGCGCGATTATAACACGGCGGGAGCGGGAGGGCAAGCAAAGGAGGAGCAAGCAATGACGATACTGGACAAGCTGCGTCCCACCCCGGACAGGGTGGAGCAGATGCGCGAGCTGCTGGACGAGCTGAGCGACCGGCAGCGCGAGGAAATCGCGGCAATAATGACCGGGATGCTGATACAGGCAGAGCTTACAGAGCGCCGGGCAGGGTGACGCGATGTACACGAGAGACTACGGGTCCAAAGACGCGCCGGATTGCACGGGACGCCCAAGCACCAAGATATCCGTGAGGGAGTACAGCGAGGGCGTGGCATATGACGGCACAGTAAAAAGCTTTTGCAAACTGTGCTGCCCGCCCGGCCACAGGGAGCGCCGGAACTGCAAAAGCGACAGGTGCCCGATGGGGCGCGAGCAGAAGCCGCCAAAACCCATTTATTATGGCCGATGGACGCGAAAAGGGTACTGCAAGTATGTATGCAAGCTCCCCAACAAACCGGAGGTGTGCAAAACTGAGGAGTGCCCGATGGGCACGCCGCCAGCGCCTCCTGAACCGAGCCAGATAGTCCGGTGCAGAGACTGTAAGCATCTGCGGATAAAGGCCAACCATGATAAGCCGATCTATTTTTACGGGGGCGAGCAGCTTACCTACTACGCCCGCGAGGACGAGAGGTTTACCTGCTGCGCCCGCGAGGCAAGGGAGCGCGGCAGAGACCAAGATGCGATACCGGAGCACATAGTACACCCGGACGAGTTTTGCAGCTTGGGAGAGAGAGCGGAGGTGGGCGACTGATGGGCGCGCCGATGATAATCCCCCGAGCGGGCGGCCACGTCCCGCCCGCCACGGAGCAGGAAAAGACCAGGGCCGCGGAGCTTATACTCCGCGCCTACATATCGCAGCACCCGGAGGCGCTGCAGGAAAAGGAGGAAAAAACATGATAAAAATCGAGCACGGCAACCTCAGCATCAGCGGCTCAGGCGAAGAGACGACGGCCGACCTGCTGTCGGTGCTTACCGGCTACCGCGAGATGCTTATTGAGCAGGGCGGACTGACTCCGGAGCGGGCAGGCGACTTTATGGAGACGATCTGCGACTTAAGCGGCAAGCCGTACGCACGGCAGGCAATCAACTGCATAGAGAGCCTTGGCAACCGCACCCCACCCGCCGCCGAGACTGAGGAGAAGAAGCGGCCCGAACGCAACGACAGATGGGTGGCGTCTATGTTGGCAACCTTGGCGATGATATTTGGAATGGGCCCAAGGGGCGACGAGCCGCAGGCATAAAAAAGCCCCGGCGCCGAAGCGCCGGGGAGTGCCCCGGGGAGAAGAAAACGGGGCATAGGAAAAACTACGCTTATATTATAGCAAAAAGGGAGAGATTTTGCAAGATGGATATACCGACAAACGGCGAAGTTATCGCATGGGCGGTGCTGTGCGTGTCGACGGCAGTGGGCACGTTGCGGTTTTTTATCCGCGAGTGCATCACGGCGGATCGCCGGGAAGAGGAGCGCCGCAATGCCGACTTATAAAACCAGAGTGCACCGCGACGGACGTCGGCGCGACGAGACTCAGCCGTACCTGCACACGGCGCGGCACTCGATATCGCCGACCGCCAAGCTGGCCGTTGCGATAGTGCAGCAGGCCGTCGAGGACTGGGACGGGCTTATAAAGCGCAAGGCGTGGAGGCTCGGCGGGCAGCAGCCCGTCAGCGCACAGTCCTCCGCCGCAGGCTCGAACTCTACGTTTACGGAGATACGGCTATTCTTCCGCCGCGGCTTCGTCGAGCTGCTCCTGCCGGACGGCTCGGCGCTGACGCCGGAGGGGATGTTGGAGATTTTGGAGCGCCGCCTGCAGACGGCGATGGAGGCAGACACCGAATGGATGCAGCAGCAAAAAGAGATGCAGGCCGATGCGGCGAGTGCCCATACCTCCGCATAGAGCAGGGACCGGGCGGGACGACCTGCGCCCGGTGCTTTGACCCGGACAACAGGGAGATAGAGCGGTGGTACGGCCGCACGATAGATTACAGCGCGAGCGGGCGCGCAGATTTCAGGCGCAGTACGCGCCGCCCGGCGTGGTGCAAAAGGAGAGACTACACAAAATGACAGACACACAGACACAGGCCCTCGCAAAGATAGACGAGGGGGCAAAGGCTGCGGGCTTCGGCCGGGTCGCGGACGCGATGAAGGACTTTGTAGCGACGGCACTGCGGGATTTTATCCGCCAGGACGCGGAGTTTGCGCAGGCAGTCGTACAGGGCGGGAGTTTTGCCGAGTGCATGGCGGCGGTGGCCAAGGGCGTGGGCTCGCACATAAGCGATTTTGACGCATACGGCAAGGCCGCAGCGTTTTACTTCCCAGGCTGCAAGATCCGCTACAAGATGGAGCTTGACCTTATCGGAGACGCGACGGCGGAGGAGCCTGCGGACAAGCCCGCCGGGCTGCTGCTCGACCTCTCGGCGTTTTTGTAAGGTGCGCGGGATGGGAAGGTATGAAATGCTACAGCCGACGATGAACAGTCTCCCGCTTGAGGACTTCCCGGCGATAGATGCGGCGGAAGTCACGCGGCAGGTCAACCGGCTTTTTACGCCCTACCTCTTTATACGGCACGACCGGAAAGCCCATATGACCGAGGTGCAGTGCAGCGTATGCGGCGGGAGCGGGAGCTTGCCAGACGTGATGCGCACGATTACAAATGCCGATGCGGAGATAATCTGGGGGCGGCACAACGACGAGGCCTGCTGCCCGTACTGCGGTGAGCGGATGCGGCTCAAGGAGATAGGCCGCCTCGGCCAGCGCAAGAAGCTGCAAGAGTGGCATCCGGTGATTATACTCACGGAGCGGGACGGAGACATATACGCCCGTGGGTACTGGGCAAGGAAGCAGTATAAGTGCGGGCTTACGGAGCCGCCGGAGTTTATGCTCACATACGCCTACCACTTTACGCCCGGGCGGGCGACGATATACACAAGCAACGGCTATTTCGGGAGCATCGAGGGCAACTACGACCCCGTACATCGAGTGATTACGGAGCCGTTTACCTCGGGTAATTATTTCTATTCAACATATGAGTCCTACGCCGTTATAGGGCTCTCGGAGATAGAGCGCAGCGCCTTCCGCTACTGCGGGCAGCACATCACCTGCCCCGGGTATGCGGTAACGTGGGGGCTTGAGACCTTCCATGTGCAGCACGATCTGATGAAATTTCTTGCCGCGTGCTGCATATACCCCCGGCAGATAGAGATGCTCAACAAGACGGGCTTCGCGGAGCTTGTGGACGATCTCGTCTGCGGAAGGAGGAAGAACGCAAAGATTTTTAACTGGCATGCCGATAGCTACAAGGACGCCTTCGGCCTCACGCGGCAGGAAATGCAGCAGTGGCGGGACAGCGGCGCGCCGATACAGGCGATAGCCAGCTACAAGAGCCTCCGCCGAGCGGGACAGCATCCGGACTTTGCAACGCTCCGCGTGCTGCATCAGCTCTACTTTGATACCAACGGGCTCATAAAGCTTGCCCGTCGGTACGGGATAGAGACGGCCGAGTTGCACAAGTACTTATGCAAGCAGGCGCGGGAAGGAATGGGCGAGAACTCCATGTACGGGCTTTTGGCCGATTACTACAAGATGGCCGAGGAGCTCAACTGGGAGCTTGGCAGCCCTGCCGCGCCGCTGCTGCCGCGGGACTTGGTGGAAAAGCACGACGAGGCCGCCGAGGAGCAAAGAATCTTACGCCTCCGAAGGGCGGAGGCCGAGGAGAAAAAGCGCGCCGAGGAAATAGAGCAGCGCCGGATAGCGGCAGAGGAAAGCTTCCGCCAGCGACGCGAAGAGCATAGCCGAGACGGCCAATGCCCGCGTGAAGGCGCTTGCGGCGGAGCGCGACAAGACCGCCGCCGAGCTTGAGGAGCTGCGCTCCCGCCCCATCGAGGTGGCGGTGCAGGTGGACGAGGATGCCGTTAAAAAGGCGGCGGAGGAAGCCAAGGCCGAAGCCGAGCAGAAGGCAAAGGCAAAGCTCGAAAAGCTGGAGAAGAAGCTCACGGCGGCGACGCAGGAGCTTGAGGCATACAAGGACGGAGACAACGGGGAGCTTGAGCAGAGCCGCGCTCGCGCGGCGGCGCTTGAAAAAGAGCTTGCGGAGGAGCGGGAGCGCGCCCGCAAGGCGGCAGAGCTCCAGGACGCTGACGTGAGCGCCTTTGGCGTCCATTTTGTAAACGTGCAGCGCGACTTTAACGATTTGCTCGTCGCGCTGAACAAGGTTCGCGCCGCGGCGCCGGAAACCGGGGAAAAGCTGACCAGCGCTGTGCGGGCGCTGGTGGAAAAGATAGGAGGCACACTATGAGCGATACAACAATTAAGGACGTCCAGAATTTGCGACAGCTTACCGAGGAGGAGCAAAATCAGGAGTGGCAGCGCCGACAAATGAAGATATTTGAGCGCACGGTGGAGATGACAGAGTGGGCATATGAACAGTGGAGAGCCTGCGTTGAGGTTTGCGCCCCAGCACAGGCCAGAGAGTACGCAAAGATGTTTGCCCAGCTGCGTAGCCTGCCGATACCCTACGCATGGTACGGGGGGTGCGCCATATGAAACTATCTAAAATAGCAAAACTTTGCGTCCGCGCAAAGAGACTGTACCTCTACGACGACCCGGCGCGCGGCATGCAGTGGGTAGGCGACGGGTATGCGCTCTACCCGCTGTATATGATGCCTGAATTAAGCCCGGAGACGGTGCTCCGGGTTCTTGACGTGAAGGAAAAGGATTACAGCAAGATTGCGATAAACACCGTGCCGCTTCCCAGCAACCTCGATCTATCGGACGGAACGGACGCGGACAAGCTGCTGCCGCCTCCGGGACTGAGCATCGGATATGCGACCGAGGTATTGGAGCCTGCGCGTTTTGGCTGTGGGCTGCGCTTTGTGAATCCACTGCATCTTGCGCCGGTTGAGGATCAGGATCAGCTGATGCTTTATGAGAGGGAGTCTACGGATGGCGAGCCGTACATAGTTGCCAAAACGGGCTTGATGGTGCAGGCCGTGATAATGCCGCGGCTCATCACAGATGAGGAGCTTTTAAACCGCCTCCAGACTCTGACGGCGGAGCTTGAGCAGACAATAAAAACGCACGGAGATCGCGCCGCGGCCGCGGACTGTGAGGACCGCGTCAACCGCGGATGGTGCAATCTTGAGCGGGACGGCTTGCCAACCTGTGAGCAGCAACGCCTACCGTGGGCAACCGACGACAATGGGGAGGTAATCTAAAATGAGGGTAACGATGAGTATATCACTGCTCAATATATGCTTGCTTGCTGCGGTGTGTTTGGCCGCAGGCGCGTTTATCGCATTTGTTCTGCGCGGCGACTATTGGCGCCGCCAGAGCGCGAGCCTTGAGCGAGATTACACGATGCTCCGCAGCCGACTGCGCGAGAGCATGGAGGAGGAGCTGCAGCAGGCTAAAGTTGCGGCCGAGAGCTGGAGAAGGCGCAACGACGAGCTGCGCAAGCAGAACAACGCGCTGGAGATAAGCTTGGACGCGGCGTCTCAGCAACTGGACAAAACCCGCGACACGCTCAAAAAAACCGACAGCATGAGACTGTCTGCAAGTTCGGCGGCCAAGGCGATGCACGAGCGGCTTGACCTACTGTACATCCTCATTCCCGCGGTGCTGCGTATGCCGCGCAACGACGCAGACGCCCTTCTGACCGAGCTTCCGGCAGATATAGACGCGATGCAAAACACGGAGCTATTTGAGGTTTGCGACAAATACATCAACGGCGGGGGGCTGATACCCCCGCCACGAAGGCGGAGGCCGGACGTTTTGAAGCTGCTGCCCGCGAGAGCGGGCGGCAGCTTGAGAACATCACGGACGAGGGAGACTTAAAAATGGCGAGAGTTAAAAAACGCATTTTTGCCGGCGCGGTATGCCAACAGATCGTTTATAACGTATCGGACCGCGCGGCAGAGCCGACAAAGGCCAAGCCCAAAAAGCCGCGCTTTGAGTCGGCGGAGGAACGGGCGGAGTTTAACCGCCAGATCGCCCGCCGCCGCTTCGCGCGCGACATCAACGCAAACTTTACCCCCTCCGGCTACTATGTGACCCTTACATTTGATATAGAGCACGAGCTGCATACCTTTGATGATGCGCGGCGCGTGCGCGACAACTATATCCGCCGCCTGCTGCGCGCCTGCCCGGAGGGGCGGGGATTTATCGTGATGGGGCGCGGCAAAAGCACAAGCCGCATACATATGCACATGATATGCGAGGACATCTCGCCGGAGGTCATCCGCGCAAAGTGGGGGCTCGGCGAGGTCGTTGCGGTCACGCCGCTGCGCGAGCATAATTTTTACAACGGCGTCGACTGCGGGCAGGACTACACGGCGCTCGCCTACTACTGCTTTGACCATTGGACGCAGGAGCAGGGCGGGCACCGCTACAAGCGCTTCGGCGAGCTGCGGCACGCCGAGGAAGAGAAGCCGACCGAGGCACGCATCGACTACCGCCCGGAGCGGCCGCCGATAGCGCCCAAGGGCTACCGCTTTGTGCGCGTGGAGTACAACCGCTACGGCTATATGTGCTTTCACTATGTCCGCGACCGGCGCGGCCGCGGACGGACGAAAAAGGAGTGAGCCAAGCCCCAAAAACGGTGGGGCTTGGGAAGGTACTTGTAAATGTGTAAAATTTTACGACCACGCAAAGGGAGGCGGCGGCAATGAGCCAGGTGATGAGACTCTGCGCAAGATGCGAGCGCAAAATAACGGAGCATTACTACACGGTGGAGGTCATGGGCAGCGCCACGGAGCGCGGCACCTGCGCCATGTGCGGAAGGACGGGATATTTTGCGCGCTTTGAGTTTTCCCCACGCCGAGCCGTTTACAAGCGGCGTACCGGTGGCGGGGAGCGTCAGCGCGCGGGAGGAGGATCGCGATGAGCAGACGCTACAGCAAGCAGGCACGCAACCGTGTGCGGGACTTTGTGGAGCTGCAGATCACGGACTATCACAGCAACCGCCGCGCCCTCGCGGACTATCGCGCGCAGAGCATCCCAAGCGCCGTCCCCAAGTACGGCGGGACAGGCGGCGGGCATGGAGGCGACTCCCGCCCGACCGAGCTTATCGGAGTGCGCATGGCATCCGACCAGTACATCGAGCATCTGACGCGCTCGGTCGCGGCTGTGGGGGCTGTGCTCTCCCGGCTCTCGCCGGAGGATCGGCGGCTCGTGCGTCTGCGATACTGGCGCCGTGGCTACACCGTGGAGCGTGCTGCGCAAGAGCTGTATCTCAGCAAGAGCGCGGCCTATCGCAAGCTCAACGCAATCACCGCCGCCGTCGCGCGGGAGCTGGGATATATCAGCTTTTGACAAGTTGGGATAATTGCACCGTCAAACCGTGGTATAGTGGCAGCATCAAGAGCTATACCGAGGGCGGCGCGGCGGATATGCAGGCGCTGCCCTTATGTTTTCGGAGGGCTGCGCCATGCGCAAAGCAGACAACACCCGCCGGCTATGCGCTCGCTGCCGCGCCGACTACCGGGACGCAGGGTATGAGCCGCGGAAGATCTGGACAAAGTACCGCGAGCCGTGCGATATATGCGCCCGTCCAGCGTGGCTGTACGAGATAGCGGCCGATGGCGACGATAAGCGATAGCCGCCTCACTCAGCTCCGCGAGCTGGTTGCTCAAGGGCGTGAGCAGGCGTTTTACTGGTGGCCGGAGTGGCGCGCGGTGCGGGCGGAGGTGCTGCGGCTCGATCACGGCGAGTGCCGCGAGTGCCGTGTAAAACGACACCGACACAGCCGCGCGGTGATAGTGCATCACATCAAGCACCTGCGCGACCGGCCAGACCTCGCCCTCAGCATATGGGATCCGGATACGGGCGAGCGGCAGCTTGAGGCGATATGCAAGACGTGCCATGAGGCGGAGCATCCTGAGAGCCTACGGCAATATGCGCCGACAGCTCCGCCGATATCGGCCGAGCGCTGGGACTGACCGGTTGACACCCCCAGTCAAAAAAAACAAATCCGCCTCGCTGGGCCCAACTCGTGGGGGTGCAGGACAAAAGAGAAAACCTCGTGCGCGCGCCCGCGCAGCCCGACCAGAGCGGGCGGATACGAGAACGGAACGATAACTCAGCCGGCAACGGGGACGGCGGGACTGATAACAAAAACCGCGCGACCGACAACAAGACAACGGAGGTGGAAAACGTGAACGGGATAGACCTGAGATGCGGGGACGCGCTCGAAGAATTGAAAACGCTGCCTGACGGCCTGGTCGACCTCGTACTCACGGATCCGCCGTACAACATCGGGTTGCAGGAAACGCGGGCAGGCTCAAAGGCTATGGCCGCATGGGACAAAATCGAGAATTACACCGACTGGTGCATCGAGTGGCTGAACGAGTGCAGCCGGGTACTTAAGCCGAACGGCGTGCTGTACTTTTGGCACAACGACATGGCTCAAATCGCGGAGCTGCTGCACGAGACAGCGAAGAAAACCGACCTTGTGCTTGTGAGCTTTTGCATCTGGGACAAGGGCGACACCTACCGAGCGAAAGCCTGGAAGCAGCGCGACCCGGAGGGAACCACAGCCCTGCGCTCATGGTTTAACGTATGCGAATACTGTCTGCACTTTTTCAAGGCGCCGAAAGCCGCCGGGGCGGCGTGGAGAGCGACCGGCTTGGACCGCATCAACAGCAACCCCGAATGCTACAAGCCTATCAAGGACTGGTACAAAAGCGAACTTGACAGGCTCGGCATCACGACGCAGACCGTGGCCAAGAAGTACACCGCCGTGACCGGCAAGAAGCCTTATATGCTGGGGCACTACTTTTGCGACTCACAGTTTGAGATACCGACCCGCGAGATATGGGACGCGGTGTACCGACCGCTCGGCTTTGGCAAGGAATACGAGGAGCTGCGGAAGGAATACGAGGAGCTGCGGAAGGAATACGAGGAGCTGCGGAACTATCACCGCTGCGATGATATGCACTGCAACATATGGCACGAGCCGCCGATACCGAGCACCGGCAGGCTGCACACCTGCCAGAAGCCCGTGAAGATACTGCGGAGGCTTATCCGCGTATCATGCAGGCCGGGAGGCACGGTGCTTGACTGCTTTATGGGGAGCTGGAGCGCCGGCGAGGCCGCGATACTTGAGGGGCGGAGCTTTATCGGCATCGAGCGGGATGCGGAATATTTTGAAATTGCCCGCAAACGACTGGAGACCGTAAACAACCAAGAAAGAATATACGGGATGTGAAAAGCGATGCAACTTTCGAAAATCGGAGATTTGGCACCGGTACTGGCTGAGAAGCTGGAGCGGGACGGAATTTCGTGGCGGGACGCTCCGTACATCCATGAGGATGTCCGCCGGATGATTGAAAGCGAGCAAATCAAGAACGGCGAAGGCTGCGCCGCCAACTGGGGATTACGATCTGCGACATCCCCGTTTAGCTCGCTTCGGGGCACGGAAACACAAAACACAATCGCGCAGCTACAAGCGCAGATACAAGCGCAGATAACGGCAAGGCAAAAGGAAGATATGCAGATGCGGCTGACCGCGGAAATGGTAAACGCGGCGGTTTTTACACCGCGAGAGTTGCAGACCACCAGGCTCTGGCCAATGGTTCCGGACGACGCCGAGAACGTGCTCTACGCAGACAATGTACCCATGGCGTGGGAAGGAGGGAAAGTAGAATGATACCTGAAAACGGAATTTTGTTTCTATGCGACGGACGCGCCGAATGCGAACAGAGATTCGGGTGTTTCGTAGATGGCGTATGCAGCGACTGCTGCCACACGGAAGATATTCGTCACGCAAGGAATTTTCACAAGACGCGTACAATGGTGAAAAGGTCGGACGGGACAGAGGGGCCGGGATTCATATGGGTAGAAAACGAACCGGGCGCAGAGCTACGGACTCTGCTTAAAGCCTTAGATAGCAACGGCGGCGGTGAACCGAAAGGTGAAACCAAGGCGGAGCGGGAGGCGTCCGATTTCCTACGGAGGAGATTTAACCGGAAGGAGTGAGACAGTGAGCAAGAAACCGGTCAGATGGGAAAACACAAAGCGATACCGCGAAATGCGGCGAGGGCTGCTGGACAACCTTGAAAGCCGGGGGCTCATCGAGCCGATGTACCGCGGCCTCGTTGACGAGTATATGACGCTGTGGGTACAGCAGCAGCAGCTCCGCGCCGACGTCGAAGAAAACGGCGTAACAATCTGGGATCAGAAGCGCGGGATGAACGTAGAGAACCGGAGCGTTTCGCTCGGTGTGATGGTCTCCCGCCAGATGCTGCAGATATACACGGCGCTCGGCTTTAAGGAGATATCCGGAGCGGGAGCCGCGCCGATGCAGGACGACGATGAGCTGTAAAATCCCGGCGGACGTGCTCGCCTACATCGAGAGCATCGAGCGGGACGAGCCGAGAGCCGGGCGCGAGCTGCACGCCCTCGCCGCTTATCTTCGACAGGTTTTCAACACCGAGGAGCTGATTTTTGACGATGAGCTTTACGGCCGATACATGAGCCTTGCACGGTATTTCCCATTCAAACTCTTTGCGTGGGAAAAAGCGCTGACGGCGCTCTGGCTCTGCACGTTCTCCGCGCCGGGCGTGCCGCGGTGGAAAACGATTTTTACAATGCTTGGCCGCGGCGCCGGTAAGGACGGCTTTATAGCTTTCACGGCCTTTTGCATGGTCTCCCCGTACAACCCCGCAAAAAACTACGACGTTGACATCTGCGCCAACAACGAGGAACAGGCGATGCGCCCGGTGCTTGACATTGTGGAGGTTTTAGAGACACCGAAAACCGAGGGCAAGCTCAAAAAACACTACTACCACACAAAGCAGCTTGTACAAGGGCGGGCAAACAAGGGCGTTATCAGGGGCAGGACGAACAACCCCAAGAGCCGCGACGGTATGCGAAGCGGTGCGATAATTTTTAACGAGGTCCACATCTACGAAAACTATCTGAATATCAAGGTTTTTATGTCGTCGCTCGGCAAGAAGGAACAGCCGCGCGTCGGCATTTTTACATCCAACGGCGACGTATCCGACGGCCCGCTTGACGACTACATCAACAACGGCATGCGGATACTTTTTGAGGGCGAGCCGGACAACGGCTTTTTGCCCTTTATCTGCCGCCTCGGCAGCGAGAAGGAGGTACACGACCCGGCGAACTGGCCGAAGGCCAACCCGTCGATTGTGTACATGCCGACGATGCAGCGCGAGACGCAGGAGGAGTATGAGGACTGGCAGCAGTACCCCGAACGCAACGGCGACTTTTTGACGAAGCGCATGGGCATCCGCAAGGGCTTTAGCGACACCCTCGTAACCGACTACGCGAACGTTAAGGCCACGAACCGAGAGCTGCCCGACATGAGCGGGTGGAGCTGTACGGCGGGCATCGACTACGCGGAGCTGAGCGACTGGGCAAGCGTAAACCTCCATTTCCGCCGCGGCGAGGAGCGGTACGACATCAACCACTCGTGGCTGTGCCTGCAGAGCAAAACGCTGACGCGGGTGCAGGCACCGTGGCGCGACTGGGCGGAGCGGGGGCTTATCACCTGTATAGACGATGTGAGCATAAAGCCGGAGCTGCTCGGCCAATACATCATGGACGCGGCGCGGCGCTACAACGTGCGCATGCTTGCGATGGACCACTACAGGTGGACGCTTGTGGCGGAGGCAATGGGCAGGGCGGGCTTTGACGCCGCGGACAAGAGCCGCGTAAAGCTCGTCCGACCGAGCGACATTGCACAGATAATCCCGGTGATTGACGAGTGCTTCAGCCGGCAGCGCTTTACATGGGGCGATAACCCGCCGCTGCGCTGGGCGGTTAACAACACCAAAAAATGCAGGAGCGGGAAAAAGCAGGGGACGGACACGGGGAATTTTTATTACGCCAAGATCGAGGCGAAGAGCCGCAAGACAGACCCTTTTATGGCGCTTGTGGCATCAATGACCACGGAGCAGACGCTAGGTACCGGACTGCCGCTGCAGGCGCCGCCGATCGGCGCGATATCTTTTTAGGGGTGATGCAACATAGGACTTGATTTTTTTAAGTGGCTCCGGCCGAAGAGCGGCGGGAGCGGGCAAACCGGCTACGCGGAGATAAGCTGCACGGAGCTTGAGGCCGCGGCGCAGGAGTACCAGATCCGGGAGCTGAGCTTTTGGGTGTGCGCCAATATGGTGGCAAACGCGCTCGGCCGCTGCGAGGTAAAGACCTACCGCGCGGGGCAGGAGGAACGCGGGCGCGAGTACTACATGTGGAATGTAGAGCCGAACACAAACCAGAGCGCGACGGCATTTTTCCACAAGCTCGCCGCGCGGCTGTACCAGGACAACGAGGCGCTGATAATCGGCACCGGGAAGCGCAACGGCCACGACACCATAGCCGTGGCCGACGACTGGATGGAGCCGGAGGACAACGGCGACAGAGAGAACGAGTACCGCGGCGTAATGCTCGGAAACAAGAGCTACGACAAGACATTCCGCGAGCGGGACGTGATGCACCTACGGCTGAACCACGTCGACATGAAGCCCGTTGTCGACGCGATGTTTGCAAGCTATGTCCGCCTTGCGCAGGCCGCGATGAAATCCTACGCATGGGAGAACGGGCAGCACTGGAAGGTGAAGGTCGGGCAAATCGCCCAGAACGGCGAAAACTGGCAGGAGACCTTTCAAAAAGTTTTGACAAATCAGATCCGGCCATTTTTAGAAAACCCCACTGCGGTGCTGCCGGTTTTTGACGGGTATGACTACGAGGACGCCGCCGCCGGGCAGAAGTCCAAGAGCACCGACCGCTCCCGCGAGGCGAAAAAGCTGATAGAGGACATTTTTGACTTTACGGCGCGGGGCTTCGGCATCCCCGCCGTGCTTGTAAACGGCACGGTGGAGGGAGTAAAGGACGCGCAGCAACGCTTTTTGACGGGCTGCATAGACCCGATATGCGACCAGCTATCGGAGGAGGGTACGCGCAAGCGCTACGGCTACGACGGATGGAGCCGGGGCGACTATCTGCGGGTGGACTCCTCCGCGATAATACACTTCGACCTGTTTGCAAACGCCACAAATATCGAAAAGCTGGTGGGCAGCGGGGCGTTCTCGCTCAACGACGTGCTCAGAGCGGCGGGGCAGGCCACAATTAACGAACCGTGGGCGGACGAACACTACATGACCAAAAATATCGGGCTTGTGGAGGAACTGCTGAACGGAGACGGGAAAGGAGGAGAAGGCAATGGAGAATAAAGGAGTTTTCAACATCCGCCAGCAGGCCGCGGGCAGCAAGGTCGAGATATACATCTTCGGCGACGTAGTCGATGAGCAGTGGTGGAGCGACGAAACCAGCCCGAAAAGCGTCGTAGACGCGATACAGGGGCTGGACACGCAGGAAATCGACGTGTACATCGACAGCTACGGCGGCAGCGTCCCCGCGGGCTGGGGCATATACAACGCACTGAGACAGCATACGGCCAAGGTGAGAACCTACGGCGTGGGCTTTGTGGCCTCGGCGGCGCTGTACCCTTTTCTGGCGGGCGATGAACGCTACGCCTCGACGCTCTCGGCGTACTACCTGCACGAGGCATGGACAAGCGCGAGCGGGTACGCCGACGAGCTGCGCCGCGCGGCAGATCAGATCGAAAGCCTGACCGACATCGGCGTTAACGCCTTTGTGGAGCGTGCCGGCATGGAGCGGGACAAGGTGCTTGAGCTGATGCGCGAAGAGACATGGCTGACGCCGGAGGCGGCGCTTGAGCTTGGCATAGCGACGGCGATAACGCAGGAGAGCAGGAGCGGCCCGGCGCAGAGCGCGCGCCGACAGATAATCCAGAGACTGACACAGCCGAAGCAGAAAAAAACAAATACCGACCCCGAACCCGGAAGCAGCATCATGGAGATGCTGGCCGGGATTTTTAATGCCTAAAAGGAGGACAAAACATGAAAAACAACAACGGCCCCACCAGAGAGGAGCTGCGCGCCCAGCTTATGCAGGCGCTGAAGGACAACAATCAGGAGGACTTCACCAAGACTTTTGAGCAGATGATTCAGAGCATCGGCGAGGGCATCCGCACCGAGTATGAGCAGGAGCTTAACGGGCTGCGCGAGGAGCTTGACACCCGCGTGCTGACCGCCCGCGGCTGCCGCCAGCTCACGAGCGAAGAGAAGAAGTACTACCAGGCACTCGGTGCCGCCATGAAGGCAAAGGACGCGAGACAGGCCATGACGAGCCTCGACGTCGTCATGCCGGAGACCGTTATCGACTCCGTCTTTGAGGACCTGCGCACGAATCACCCCCTTCTGAGCCGCATCGACTTTATGCCGACGAACGGCGCGATCCGGATGCTGATGAACACCAACGGCTACCAGGAAGCGGCATGGGGCGAACTCTGCGACGAGATAGTCAAGGAGCTTACCTCCGGCTTTAAGGAGGTCGACACCACCCTGCTCAAACTCTCCGCATTTTTGCCGGTGTGCAAGGCAATGCTCGACCTCGGCCCGCAGTGGCTCGACCGCTACGTCCGCGAGGTGCTGTATGAGGCACTGGCAAACGGCCTTGAGTACGGCATCGTAGACGGCGACGGCGACGGCAAGCCCATAGGCATGACCCGTCAGGTCGGCGCGGGCGTCACCGTCACCTCCGGGATTTACCCCAAGAAAAACGCCGTCAAGGTCGGCGACCTCTCGCCCGAAACCGTCGGCAAGCTGATAAGCCTGCTTGCGCTCGACGAAAACGGCAAGACCCGCCCGGTGAACGACGTGGTTCTGCTCGTGAACCCGCAGGACTACTTTGAAAAAGTCATGCCGGCCACCACCGTGATGGCGCCGGACGGCACCTACCGCAACGACGTGCTGCCCTATCCCATGACCGTAATCCCCACCGCAGCGCTCAAGACCCGCGGCGAGGCCGTCATCGGCATCGCACGCCGCTACTTCGCGGCGGCTGGCTCCAACCTCGCGGGCAACATCGAGTACAGCGACCACGCGAAGTTTTTGGAGGACAAGCGCGTATACCTCATAAAGCTCTACGCTAACGGCATGCCCAAGGACAACAACGCTTTCCTGCGCCTGGACATCTCCGGCCTTGAGCCTCTCACCTACAAGGTGGTACAGGTTGACGGCCGCACTAAGAGCACCGACGCCACCCTGTCCGCCCTGAGCCTCGGCAACGCGGCCCTCAGTCCGGCCTTTGCGGCGGCGACCGTATCCTACACCGCGAGCACCACGGCGGCCACCAACACCGTGACCGCAACCCCGGCAGACGCGGGCGCAAGCGTTAAGATCACCGTGAACAACACCGAGATCAACAACGGCAGCGCGGCGACATGGCAGTCCGGCAGCAACACCGTCAAGGTGGAGGTGACGGCCGAGGACGGCG
>OGES01000533.1_pt1 | contig 37180 bp, 38 predicted proteins | sample 1570711 | NCBI WGS metagenome assembly OGES01 (sample SAMEA2582133, study PRJEB24529) | metagenome | biome: Human gut stool | place: China | collected 2011 | reverse complement strand
TGGAAGAATCAACCGGCTAAAAGCCGTTGGTTAAATCATAAAATGAAACGAGGAAGTTTGCTATGAAGAAATTGATTGCACTGCTTCTGATCGCATCCCTGATCCTGCGGCTGGTAGAAAAGCTCATGGACGGCTCCGACAGCTACGAGCTGGCCCAGGGAGATCAGCTGGTGATGGCGGCGGGCACTTACAGCCATCCCGACCGGGGAACACCCTTTGACGAGGTCAACCGGGAATACACCGGCGAGGAAAAGCGGAACCGCATCCGCATCGGCCTGAAAAACCGCAACGGCAGCACGAGAGGAGGACGCTGATATGAGCGAGAATATCTTGGAGATCCGCCTCCTCGGCAAGTCCTTCGGCACCCATGAGGTTTTGCGGGATATTGACTTCACCGTCAAGAAGGGCGACGTTATTTCCATCATCGGCGCTTCCGGCTCTGGCAAGTCCACGCTGCTGCGGTGTGTCAACCTGCTGGAGACCCCCAGCAGCGGACAGATCCTTTACCACGGTACCGACGTGGCGGGCCGGGGCGTCAATGCCCCGGAGTCCCGCTCACATGTGGGTATGGTGTTCCAGTCCTTCAACCTGTTCAACAATATGTCGGTCCTCAAAAACTGCATGGTGGGACAGATGAAGGTCCTCAAGCGCAGCAAGGAGGAGGCCCGGCAGCAGGCTTTGAAGTATCTGGAAAAGGTGGGTATGGCGCCCTATATCAACGCCAAGCCCCGACAGATCTCCGGCGGTAAGAAGCAGCGGGTGGCCATCGCCCGGGCACTGGCCATGGACCCGGAGGTGCTGCTGTTCGATGAGCCTACCTCCGCTCTGGACCCGGAAATGGTGGGCGAGGTGCTGAACGTCATGCAGGCGCTGGCTCAGGAGGGCATGACCATGCTGGTGGTGACTCACGAGATGGCCTTCGCCCGGGACGTGGCGGACCGACTGATCTTCATGGACGGCGGCGTCATCGTGGAGCAGGGGGACCCCCGGCAGGTGATCAACCATCCCCGGATGGAGCGCACCCGCCAGTTCCTTTCCCGGTACACCGGGGTATAAAAAACCGGACTCCGGCGTCTGCCGGAGTCCGGTTCAGCTTGTCAAAAAAGGCTTTTTTGACAAGTCTGAAATAAACGGCAAAAGGGGCTGCCTTCCGGCAGCCCCTCTGTTTGCAGGGATTCTATCAATCAGTCGATCATGGACTTCAGGTTCTCGGCGACAGTGATGGGGGCAGCGGTGGCAGCCTTCACCTGCTCGACGGTGAACTCGGGGTTGATCTCGGTCATGACCAGGCCGTTCTCGGTGACTTCCAGCACGCACATCTCGGTGATGATCTTGTTGACGCAGTGGGAAGCGGTCAGGGGCAGGCGGCACTTCTCGAAGATCTTGGGGTTGCCCTTGGCGGTGTGCTCCATGCAGACGATGCACTTGCGGGCGCCGACGCACAGGTCCATAGCGCCGCCCATGCCGGGCATCTTCTTGCCGGGGATGATCCAGTTGGCCAGGTTGCCCTCAGCGTCGACCTCCAGAGCGCCCAGGAAGCAGGCGTCCACATGGCCGCCGCGGATCAGGCCGAAGTTGGAGGCGGAGTCGATGAAGCCGCCGCCGAAAGCCACGGAGGAGGGAGAACCACCGGCATCCACCACGTGGTAAGGATCGTAATTGTCATCGCCTTCCTTGGGGGACTTGCCGGCGGAAACGATACCCAGCTCAGCGTGGATGATCAGCTCCACGTCCTTGGGCAGATAGTTGGGGATCAGGGTGGGCAGGCCGATGCCCAGGTTCACGACGTCGCCGTTCTTCAGCTCTTTGGCGCAGCGCTTGGCGATAAAGCCTTTGATCTCGCTCTTTTCCATTACTTTCTTTCTCCTTCCACGATATAGTCAACACACATACCATAGGTGTGGATGTTCTCGGGCTCGATCTCGCCCACGGGAACCAGATACTCGGTCTCGGCGATGACGGTGTCAGCGGCGGTGGCCATGACAACGTTGAAGTTGCGCATGGTGCCCTTGTACCAGCAGTTGCCGAACTCGTCGCACTTATAGGTGCCCAGCAGGGCGAAGTCAGCGTGGATGGGCTTCATCAGCAGGTAATCCTTGCCTTCGATGGTTCTGCGGCCCAGGCAGAAGGGGCTCTCCTCCACCAGGGTGTCGATGCCCACGGGGGTCAGCACGCCGCCAAGGCCAGCGCCGCCGGCGCGGACGCACTCGGCCAGGGTGCCCTGGGGCAGCAGGTTCACTTCCAGGGTGCCCTCGGTGTTCTGCTGGCCGACTTCGGGAGTCATGCCGACGTGGGTAGCGATGACGCGCTTGACCTGATGATTGTGGATCAGCTCAGCGATGCCGAAGAACTCCTCGCCCTTGGGGCCCACCGCGCGGCCCATATCGTTGGCGATCAGGGTCAGGTCCTTGGTGCCCAGAGCCACCAGCTCCTTGACGATCGCTCTGGCCTGGCCGCAGGCCAGGAAGCCGCCGCACATAATGGTGGCGCCATTGGGGATCATAGCCGCTGCCTCTTTGGCAGTGATAACAGGTTTCTTTGCCATTTCAGTTCCTCCTTGTTATTTGTCGTTCTCCCAAAAAATAGAATCCCTTCTATTTTCTCACTTGTAATCATAACACTTCTGTGTGGAAAATACAAGAGATGATTGGTCGATTTTTTCACAAGCAGACAGGTTCGCCGTCAAAAAACTTGGGCAGTGTCCGATATGTGGCGAATTGTCTGTTTGGCAACACGACCAGACGGCCACCGGAAAAAGTGACCGTCTGGCGTGATGGTTTATTTTACTTCATGCCCCGCTTGACCATCTCGGTCACAGCGAAGGAAGCCACGTCATCGGCATACTTGCCGGCGCCGAAGCCGGCGTCGTAGCCCAGCTCCTTGGCCAGCTCGTGGGTGATACGGGGACCGCCGCAGCAGACAACGAACTTGTCGCGCAGGCCCTCGGCCTCCAGCAGCTCGATGAGGTTGGTGAGGTTCTGGATGTGCACGTCCTTCTGGGTCACCGTCTGGGACACCAGCAGCACGTCGGCGTGCAGCTCCAGGGCCTTCTTGATGAACTCCTCATTGGGCACCTGGGAACCCAGGTTGTAAGCCTCGATCATCTCGTAGCGCTCCAGGCCGTAGTGGCCGGCGAAGCCCTTGCGGTTCATGATGGCGTCGATGCCCACGGTGTGGGCGTCGGTGCCGGTGGATGCGCCCACCATAACGACCTTCCGGCCGATGTGCTCGCGGATATAGTCGTTGGTGTCCTCCATGCTCATGACATCGGACTCCACGGTGATGACGTGGATGTCCTCATAGTTCACGGAGTGGACGCAGCTGCCGTAGACCACATAGAAGGTGAACTCCTTGTCCAGGGCGGCGTGATAGGCCACGTTGGGCTCTTCCAGGCCCATCTTCTTGGCGATCTGGCGGGCAGCTTCTTCGCCCCGCTCATCGTCCTTGACGGGCAGAGTGAAGCTGGTCTGCACCTTGCCGTCGTTCATGGTGTCGCCGTAGGGCTTCAGACGGGTCAGGTCCAGCGTGGTATCGAAATCGATCTTGTGGGTATTATACAGTCCGCTGCTCATTCTGCTGCCACCTTCCCTTTCATGACTTCAATAAAGGGATTGAAGTATTTGTCGTCCTTCACAACCACGCCGGCCAGGCCCTTGCCGCCGTCCTTGGGACGCTTCACATCGGCGAAGATGCCCTTCTCGATGGTGGTGAACAGGCCCAGCTTCTCGATCTCCTTCAGCAGATCGGTGGCCTTGGTCAGCACCTCGTTGGCACGGTTGCGGATGATGCCGTTCTCTTTATAGGTCAGCTCGCTGCCCAGGTCCTTCATGGTGCGGAAGATGTACTGCGCATTCTCGATGGACAGGGCGCGGTCGGACATGAACGGGGTGTGGATGGCCTCGGTCATCATGCCCAGCAGGCACAGCCGCTGGTTGGTGAGGATGGTCACCATGTTGAACAGGGCATCCTGGATGTGACCGCGGAAGATGTTGCCGGTCATGAACTTCGTGGGGGGCATATACTTCAGCGGGGCGTTGGGGAAGATCTCGCGGGCCATCTGCGCCTGGGCCAGCTCATAGAGGAAGGTGTTCTCCACGGCGGGGTCCATTTCGAAGGCGTGGCCCAGACCCATCTGCTCCTCGCGCATACCGGCGTCCTTGGCAAAGGCCTCGTTCAGGAACTGGGAGGCCAGAACGGTGTGGGCGGCGGTGATGGCGTCGTCGGTGGTCAGATAGTTGTCCTCACCGGTGTTGATGATGACGCCGGCATAGCCGTTGATGACACGGGAGAAGTACTGGTCCACGATGGTGCGCTGCATGTTGATGTCGCGGAACAGGATGCCGTACAGAGCGTCGTTGAGCATCACGTCCAGGCGCTCCAGAGCGCCCATGGCGGCGATCTCGGGCATGCACAGGCCGGAGCAGTAGTTGCACAGCCGGATATAGCGGTGCTGCTCCTCGCCCACCTCGTCCAGAGCCGCGCGCATCAGGCGGAAGTTCTCCTGGGTGGCATAGGTGCCGCCGAAGCCCTCGGTGGTGGCGCCGTAAGGCACATAGTCCAGCAGGGACTGGCCGGTGGTACGGATGACGGCGATGATGTCGGCGCCCTGCTTGGCGCCGGCCTTGGCCTGGATAATATCCTCGTAGATATTGCCGGTGGCCACGATGATATACAGGTAGGGGCCTTCCTTGTCGCCCCATTCCTTCAGATAGGAATTGCGCTTGGCAACGTTCTTGTTGATGCGCTCCACGGTGGCGTTGACCACGGGAGTGATGGCGGCGCGGATCTCCTCGTCGGAGTGGGCGGGAACCTTGGACAGGTCCAGCTCACCCTTGTCGATGGCCTCAGCCACGGCCTGGGGATCCTTGCCGGTTTCGAGCATGGCGTTGCCGATGGCCCACGCCGCGCCCATAGGCAGGAAGGACGTTGCCATCATGTGGTCCACCACCACGTTGGGCAGGGGGACGTCCATCTCGTTGACGCCGTCGATGCCCAGCAGGCGGCAAACCGCGCGCTCCACGGTGACCGTGGTATGCTGGTCAATGAACCGCTGGGTGTCGTCTGCCACATGGGCGGCGGACTGGCGGGCCTGGTTGACCAGCTCTAAGTTCAAGCCGAGTTTGCTTTCCATAGTTTTACCTCTTATTTCTTCACGTGACGCTCGTTGCGCAGCAGCTTGGTGGGCTCCAGATAGCGCTGCTTGGTGCCCTCAGCGACCCAGGCCACGCCGGTCTTCTCCGCCTTCTTCTTGCCGGTGCAGACGTCGCAGTGGCAGTTCTGGACATAGTGCTCAGGCTGAGTATAGGAGGTGATGACGCCCTCGAAGTTGCGCAGGATGACCTTGCGGGGGGTCTCGGAGATCAGGTAGTTGGGCATAACGGGGGTCTTGCCGCCGCCGCCGGGAGCGTCGACCACGAAGGTGGGGATGCAGTAGCCGGAGGTGTGGCCGCGCAGGGCTTCCATGATCTCGATGCCCTTGGACACGGGGGTGCGGAAGTGGCTCAGGCCCAGGGAGGGATCGCAGGCATAGATGTAGTAAGGACGCACGCGCATCTTCACCAGGCCGTGGACCAACTCCATCATCACGTGGGAGCAGTCGTTGACGCCGGCCAGCAGCACGGACTGGTTGCCCAGAGGAATACCGGCATCAGCCAGCATGGCGCAGGCCTTGGCGGCCTCATCGGTGAACTCCTTGGGGGTGTTGAAGTGGGTGTTCAGCCAGATGGGATGATACTTACGCAGCATGGCGCACAGCTCCGGGGTGATACGCTGGGGGCACACCACGGGGGTGCGGGAGCCCAGACGGACGATCTCCACGTGGGGGATGGCCCGCAGGCGCTTGATGATGTCCTCCAGGTTCTCATCGGAGACCATCAGACAGTCACCGCCGGACAGCAGGACGTCGCGGACCTCGGGATGAGCGGCCACATAGTCGATGCACTTGTCGATCTGGGCCATGGGCACTTCGCAGTCGTTCTGACCGGCAAAACGGCGGCGGGGGCAGTGACGGCAGTACATGGAGCACTGGTCGGTGATCAGCAGCAGCACGCGGTCAGGATAGCGGTGGGTCAGGCCGGGGGTGGGGGAGTCGGTATCCTCGTGCAGGGGATCGGCGTCCTCATAGTCGGCATACTCCAGCTCCTCGGCCCGGGGGATGGCCATCTTGCGGATGGGATCAAAGGGATCGTCCAGGTCGATCAGGGACAGATAGTAGGGGGTCACGGCCATGCGCAGCTTGCCCAGGGTCTTGCGGACACCCTCCTCCTCGTCGGGGGTCAGGTTCATGTACTTCTTCAGATCCTCAACCGTCTCGGCGCGGTTGGCAACCTGCCAATGCCAGTCATTCCACAGATTTTCGGGGACATCGGCGAACAGACCATTGCGAGTCTTCATATTTAAGTCTCCTTAATAAAAATGGATTCCAAAAGATGGATAGGGCGAGGGCAGGGAGGCCAGAGACCCGGCCGCCCTGCACTCGCGTAACTTCGTTTAGCAGTACTTCTCGTCGAACAGCTTGCGCAGCTTGGGGTTCTCGCGCAGCACGTCCAGGGTGATCTGGGCATGGTTCTTGGTGTAGCCGTTGCCGATGATCATGGTGACGTCCTTGCCGATACCCTCGGCGCCCAGGGCAGCCTTGGTGAAGGAGGTAGCCATGGAGAAGAAGTACACCAGACCGTCATCGTGGACGGGCAGGATGGCGGACATCTCGCAGGACTCAATGTTCACGCAGCAGATGGACAGATCGTACTCCTTGCCGTCGTTGGCAGCCAGAGCAGCCTCCATAACCTCAACGGGCTTGGTGCAGTCGGCCACGATCACATCGGTGTAAACGCCCAGCTCCAGCAGACCGGGAACCTGCTTGGGATTGCGGACCACGCCCACGACCTTGCCGTTGGGGCCGACCTTCTTCATAGCTTCCCAGCCGCACAGAACGCCGGACTTGCCGTTGGCGCCCAGGATCAGAACGCTGTCGCCCTCCTTGGGCAGCTTGCGGGCCTGAGCGGGAGCACCGGCCACGTCCAGGGCGGCCAGGGCCAGAGGCTCGGACATATCCTCGGGCATCTTGGCATACAGGGCGGACTCGAACAGGATAGCCTTACCCACGATGTCCACGCGGTCGATATCCTTGTGGATAGCCAGGATCTTCTCGATCTTCAGGGGGGTCATGGACAGGGACACCAGGGAGACGATCTTGTCGCCTTCCTTCAGGTCGAAGCCGGGCTTGTTCTTCAGGTCCTCGCCGATGTGAGCGACGACGCCCTTGAACATACCGCCGGAACCGGTGACGGGATTCTGCTGCTTGCCGCGCTCAGCGACGATGCCCAGGATCATTTCGCCGATCTTCTTCTCGTCGCCGCCGCAGGCCTCAGAGATCTGGGTGAAGGAAGCGGAGTCGATGTTCAGGGAAGTCACGTCGCAGACGATCTCGTTGGAATAGACCTTGGACATGTCGTTGTCGACCTTCCAAGCAGCCTGGGTCAGAACGCCCTTGGGCTCGATAACGCGATGGGTACCGTACTTGTTGCCTTTCAGTTCAGCCATTGTAAAAATCCTCCTAATATATTTCTCTTAATTGTTTGTCGGGTTACTGCAGGGGCTTGAGGCTCAGGATCTCGCGGGCCTCGGCGGGGTTGGCGATCTCGCGGCCCAGCTCCTTGGCGATGCGGACCACCTTGGCCACCAGCTCGCCGTTGGACGCGGCCTTCTGGCCCTTGCCCAGATAGATGTTGTCCTCGAAGCCAACGCGGACGTTGCCGCCCATGGCGATGGCAGCGGCCGCCATGGTCCAGGCGGCCCGGCCCACGCCGGACACGGTCCAGGTGGAACCGGCAGGGATCTTGCTGGCGAAGAAGGCCAGGTTCTCCACGGTGGCGGGGGTGCAGCCGTGGACGCCCAGGACGAAGTTGAACTGCATGGGATGGGCAGGCACCTCACCCTTCTTGGCCATGCCAAGGATGGTGTCGATGTGGCCCAGCTCGAAGCACTCGTACTCGGGCTTGATGCTGTTTTCCAGCATGCGCTTGCCGAAGGCGCGCATGGTGGGCATGGTGTTGTCGAACACCTCGTCGCCGAAGTTGCAGGTGCCGCAGTCCAGAGTGGCCATCTCGGGGAACAGCTCGGTGGGCTGCAGACGCTCCTCGGGGGACATGCCGGTGGCGCCGCCGGTGGAGGGGATCATGATGACGTCGGGCAGCTCCTTGCGGATGGCGTCCATGACCACCCGGAAGCGCTCGCGGTCCTGGGTGGGGGTGCCGTCGTCCTCGCGGACATGGATGTGCAGAATGGCGGCGCCGGCCTCGTAGGCGGACTTGGCCTCGCGGACCATCTCCTCCACGGTGTAGGGCACGGCGGGATTCTGCGCCTTGGTGACCTCGGCGCCGCAGATAGCAGCGGTGATAATCAGCTTTTCCATTTCTGCCGCTCCCTTACTTCTCGATCTTCTTGCGCTGGCAGTCCTTGGGAGTCACGCAGGTGCCGTGGGCGCGGCAGACCACGATGGGCTCTTCCAGAACGTCGGCAGCGGAAGCGCTGATGTCGGGACGGGACACGATGACCTTGCGGGCCTCGAACTTCATGGTGCGGGAGGTGTTGCCGACCTTCTCGATCTCGCCATAAGCCTCGATGTAGTCGCCGGCGTACACGGGAGCCAGGAACTCCACGTTGTCATAGGCACAGAACAGGCCCTCGTCGCCGTCGCACTTGATCAGCAGCTCGGTGGCCACGTCGCCGAACAGGTGCACCATGTGTGCGCCGTCCACCAGGTTTCCGCCGTAATGAGCATCCTTGGCGCTCATACGCAGACGCAGCAGAGAAGTCATCTTTTCCATAAGTATTTTCCTCCTTCAGATTTTTTGGGATCGCCTTCAACAGAAGCCTTGCTGCAAACAGGCCTTCCTTCTCTCCGGCGCTCCTTCGGGCATAAAAAGAGCGCTATCGGTCAAGGTCATTGACCAATAGCGCTCCATGTTACAAACACGATAACATGACAGTAACGCCGCTTACGCAGACGTCCCCAAGGGCAAGGTCACAGACCGGCATTGTCCTTTCGGCGGGCGGCCCCTTCCTGCTCCGGTTATACCGGATGTCTGTCCCCTGCGAAGCAGTACCCTGTCTCCCGCGCCTCTATTGATTGTAGTATGAACTTCTGTTGCACCCATTATATCGCGATGGCCTCGAATTTGTCAATAGAATTTGTGACAGAAATCACAATAACTTTTTTGCACATCTGACAAAATTTCGCACTCCGTTTCCCCTGAATAAACGCCGGGGGCGACAGAACGCACAGGGGGAAATGTCCGCCGTGCGCGGACATTTCCCCCTGTGAAGGCATCAATAGCTCTGTTCGATTTTCTCCAGAATTTCCGGCTTCAGCGACAGCATCCGGCAGATGTTCAGGGCGTCCCGGGGGCAGTCGGACCGGCCCTCCACCCGGTACAGGCCATAGTTCATGTGCCGGGCGATAACGGCCACGCCGTCCTCGTTGGTGGCGGCCAGCTCCCGGCGGATCTGCTCGGGGTCCACGTCCCGCAGGCCGATGATCTGATAGTGGACCCGGGCGTGCTCGGCCACCTTGTCATAGTGGGTGGTCAGCAGGGAGATGGCGTTGACGTCGTTGAGATACCGGGTCACCGCCTGGACGATGATGGCTCCCTCGTCGGGGTTGGTGCCCCGGGCGAACTCGTCCAGCAGGAACAGGGAGTAGCCCTGCTCCACCTCCGCCAGGGCCTTCTGGAACTGGACGATCTCGCTGCCGAAGCCGGACAGGCCCGACTGGATAGACTGCAGATCGTCAAACAGCATATGCACGCTCCAGAACAGGGGCATCCGGGCGTTTCTGGCGCAGACCAGGAAGCCCGCCTGCAACAGCAGCACGTTCAGGGCCACGGTTTTCATGGCCACGGACTTGCCGCCCATGTTGGCGCCGGTGATCACCGCCGCTCCCCGGTCCAGGGAGATGGACACCGGCACAAAGGCCCGGCCCTGCTCCTGTAACAGGTCGCACAGCTCCGGGTTGATCATATCCGTCAGCTCCAGGGCGGTGTCGGTCAGCTCCGGCCGGACGCCGCCGAACCGGTGGGCAAACAAGGCCTTCTGGATCAGGAAGTCCAGCCGTCCGGCGGTGTCGGCATCGGCCATCAGGTCGTCGGCCATGGGGGCCAGAGCCGCGCCCATGGAGCGGCGGACCTTCATCTCCTCGCTGTCCTCCTCGGCGCAGATGCGCACCCGCTTCTGCCGCAGGTCGTCCTTCTCCGCATCGGTCTGGGCCCGGTACAGCTGCTCCTCCACCTGCTTTTTGGCGGAGCGGATCTCCCGGAGTCTGGGGGTAGCGGCGTCGGGAATGTAAAAGCCCCGGCTGCGGGTGTTTTCCGGGTCCAGAATGGCCAGGGCCGCCGCCGGATCGTGGAAGGCAAGGCCCGTCAGGCCCGCCGTGTCCCGCAGCTTTTCAAACAGGGGGCGCAGGGTCTCCAGCCGCTGGAGATAGCCCTTCAGCTCGAACAGCTCCACATGGTCCGGCACCTCCAGCTCCCGGCACCGGCGCAGGGAGCCCCGGATGTCCTTCATCTGGCACAGCACCACACAAATCTGGTCGTACAGGTCCTTCAGCTCCTCCGCATGGGCGGCGGCCCGCTCCACGTTGCGCAGCTCCTGCTCCAGCTCCTGCCGCTCGTCCGGGGTATAGTACCGCAGGCGGCGGATGCGCTCCTGGCCGAAGGGGCTGCACCCGTGCAGGCTCTCCAGGATGTATTGCAGGCCGATCTTCTCTCTCTCCTCAAAACGAATCTGGATCATGCCAGCTCCTCCTTTACATTGATGACCGGTACGTCCACGGCCTCCTTCATCCGGGCCATGAACTCGTCCTTGTCGAATTTCCACCCGTAGGCGGACACGGGGTTGATGGTGACGCACAGGGTCCGGGCGGCCTCGGCGGTTTCCAGCCGCACCTGGCGGGTCCGGAGCTTATCCAGGGTGTCCGGCGTCAGCAGCACCCGGCTGGGGTCCTTGACCACCAGGCGGCCGCCCCGCAGCACGCCGCTGCGCAGCAGGGGCACCACCATGGAGTCCGTCAGCGCCCCGGGGGCCAGGGCCTCGCCGTGCTCCTTCAGGCACTTTTCCAGGCCCTCCTCCGCCTCCGGCGGCAGGGTCTCCGCCTTGGGCAGGTTCATGATGCGATAGATGTTGGCGGTGTCCGCCACCACCTTTTCCATGCTCATGTGATAGGACGCGCCGGTGCATAGCACCACGCCCTCGGCCACCGCCCGGGCTCCCAGGGATTTCCGGCCCAGTGCCCCGTCGATGATGGACTTGTCCGCCCCCAGCTCAAAAAACATCCGGGACACCTCCCGCAGCTGGCTGGTGATGGACGGCCCCGCCAGCTGGACGTTTCCGGCGCTGCGGGCCCGGAGGATCACCACCTCGCCCAGAGGCGTGGGGATGCCGGTGGTGGCCAGGATCTCCGTGGTCACATCGCCCAGCCGCAGCATATCCCGGGCCGTGGCGATCAGCGTTCCCTCCCGGACGAAGATGCCGGGCTTCTCCGTGCCCGTCACCACGTCGGTGGACTCGCCGTCCCGGCCGATGGACGTCAGCCCCAGGGTCCCCCGGAGCCGGTCATGGTGCAGCATCCAGTTGAGCATGGTGGTTTTTCCCGCGTTTTTGCACATGCCCACAATGGACATGGTTTTCACGCCGTTCAATATCTCAAGCAGCTGTGAGGACATATGATTCCCTCCCGGTGTATGTTGATCTAAAATCATATTATAGCGTATATTTTGTCAAAAGAAAAGGGGTGATTTTTTCCCGGCAGAAATGACCGGAATCGGTCTTGCAAAACCGGGAAAACTTGGGTATAATAGTTTGGATAAACTGCGGTATTATGCCGCCAGAGCTAAAGAGGAACAACAAATGAGCACCATCATCACCTCCGTGGACCGGCACAGCCCGGCGGAGCGGGCCGGGATCGCCGCCGGAGAGCAGCTGCTGACCATCAACGGCCACGAGATCATCGACGTGCTGGACTATCGCTTTTACGGCTACGATACCGACTGCCGCCTGGAGCTGCGGGAGCCCTCCGGCGCCGTGCGGACCGTGTCCCTGCGCAAGCCCGAGGGCCGGGACCTGGGCCTGAATTTCGACACCGTTCTGATGGACGAAATGCGCTCCTGCGCCAACCACTGCATTTTCTGCTTTGTGGACCAGATGCCCCCCGGTATGCGGCAGACCCTGTATTTCAAGGACGACGACGCCCGGCTGAGCTTTCTGCAGGGCAACTATATCACCCTGACCAACCTGACGGAGCGGGAGGCCCAGCGGATCATCGACCTGCGCATCAGCCCCATCAACGTGTCCGTTCACACCACGGACCCACAGCTCCATTGCACCATGCTGGGAAACAAGAACGCCCTGCGGTCCCTGGACTACATCCGGGCCTTCTGCAAGGCGGGGATCGTGATGAACGGCCAGATCGTGGTGTGCCCCGGCTGGAACGACGGGGACCAGCTGCGCCGGACCCTCCGGGACCTGACGGAGATGCAGTTTTCCAGCTGCTCCCTGGTGCCGGTGGGCATCACCAAATACCGCCAGGGCCTGGCTAAGCTCCGGCCGGTGGACGCCGCCACCGCCGCCGAGATCATCGACATCGCCGACGAATACGGCCGGGAGAACCTCCGCCGCTTCGGCACCCGGCGCTTCTTCTGCGCCGACGAGCTGTATCTGCGGGCGGGCCGTCCCCTGCCCCAGGCAGAGTATTACGAGGGCTACCGTCAGCTGGAAAACGGCGTGGGCCTGATGCGCTCCCTGGAGGACGATTTCCTGGCGGGGCTGGCCACCGTGGACGTGCCTGCGCGCTTCTCCCCTTTCACCATCGCCACCGGCACGGCGGCGGCCCCGTTTCTCCGGGGCCTGGTGCAGCGGGCCATGGGGGACTATCCCGGGCTGCGGGGCCAGGTCATCGCCGTGGAAAACGACTTCTTCGGCCACACCATCGACGTGGCGGGCCTGCTTACCGGGCAGGATATCTCCGCCCAGCTGCGGGGACGGGACCTGGGGGACCGGGTGCTGATCCCCATCCACATGATGCGCCACGGCGAAACCGTGTTTCTGGATGACTACACCGTGGAGCGTCTGAGCCGGGAGCTGGGCGTTCCCGTCCAGGTGGTGGACGAGGACGGCTTCGCCCTGGTGGACGCCATGTTCGCGGCGGAATGACCGCCGCATCCAAATAGAAGGAGGTAAACCCTTATGTCCAAGCCCCTGATTGCTATCGTGGGCCGGCCCAACGTGGGCAAGTCCATGCTGTTCAACAAAATCATCGGGCGGCGTCTTTCCATTGTGGAGGACACCCCCGGCGTCACCCGGGACCGCATTTACGGTGAATCCGACTGGAACGGCCGCAAGTTCACCCTGGTGGACACCGGCGGCATCGAGCCCAACACCGACAACCAGATCCTGGCCTTCATGCGCCAACAGGCCCAGATCGCCATCGACAACGCCACTGTCATTGTCCTGGTAACGGACATCAAGACCGGTATGACCGCCGCCGACCAGGAGGTGGCGGGAATGCTGCAGCGGTCCAAGAAGCCCATTGTCCTGGCAGTGAACAAGATGGACTCCACCGGCCCCGCCGACCCGGAGTTCTATGAGTTTTACAACCTGGGTCTGGGCGACCCCATCGCCGTGTCCGCCGTCCACGGCCACGGCACCGGCGACCTGCTGGACGCCTGCCTGCAATACTTCCCGCCGGAGACCGACGAGGAGGAGGACAGCGACGTGATCCAGGTGGCCATCATCGGCAAGCCCAACGTGGGCAAGTCCAGCCTCACCAACCGCATCCTGGGGGAGCAGCGGGTCATCGTCAGCGATGTGGCCGGCACCACCCGGGACGCCATCGACAGCTATTTTGAAAATGCTACCGGCAAGTATAACTTCATCGACACCGCCGGTATGCGCAAAAAGTCCAAGGTGGACGACGCCATCGAGAAATACAGCGTCCTGCGGGCCACCATGGCCATCGAGCGCAGCGACGTGTGCCTCATTATGATCGACGGCCAGGACGGCGTTACCGAGCAGGACACCAAGGTGGCGGGCCTGGCCCACGAGGCCGGAAAGGCCTGCATCATCGTGGTGAACAAGTGGGACCTGGTGGAAAAGGACGGCAAGACCATGGACCGTATGCGGGAGGACATCCGCCGGGACCTGAGCTATATGCCCTACGCCCCCATCGTGTTCATCTCCGCCATGACCGGCCAGCGGGTCAGCCGCCTGTTTGAGCTGATCAACTACGTCCGGGAGCAGGCCTCCATGCGCATCACCACCGGTATGCTCAACTCTGTTCTGGCCGATGCCCAGACCCGGGTCCAGCCCCCCACGGACAAGGGCCGCCGGCTGAAGATCTACTACATGACCCAGGTGGGCATCCGGCCGCCCCACTTCGTGGTGTTCTGCAACGACAAGAAGCTGTTCCACTTCTCCTATCGCCGGTATCTGGAAAACCAGATCCGCAGTGTGTTCGGCCTAGAGGGCACCCCCATCATCATGACCGTGCGCCAGAAGGGCGAGGAGGATAGCTGAGTTGTCTGTGGTATTTACTGTGGCCCTGACGCTGCTGGTGTCGTATCTGCTGGGCTGCTTCAATGGGTCGGTGATGACCTCTCATTTCATCATCCGGGATGATGTCCGCCAGCACGGCAGCGGCAACGCGGGCCTGACGAACTTCTACCGGACCTACGGCGCCCGGTACGCCCTGTGCGTCATCGTCTGCGACATGGGGAAAACCGTTCTGGCCTGTCTCATCGGCGGATACCTGATGCACTGGGTGGTGGGCGACTGGACCCTGGGCCTGCTGATCGCAGGCATCGGCTGCGAGCTGGGCCATATGTTCCCGGTGTTCTTCGGCCTGCGGGGCGGCAAGGGCATCCTCTCCGGCGGCGTGCTGGTGCTGCTGCTGGACTGGCGGGTGGCTCTGATCGCCTGGGGCCTGTTTGCGGTGCTGTGGCTGACCACCCGGTATGTGTCCCTGGGCTCCATCGCCGCCACGGCCAGTATGCCGGTGTCGGTTTTCCTGCTGATGGGCCACAATTGGCTGTATACCGTCCTGTCTGCGGCGATAGCGGCCCTTGTGATCTGGTGCCACCGGGGCAACATCCAGCGGCTGCTCACCGGCACCGAAAAGAAATTCCAATGGCACGTCGATCCCCTGGACGGGGGCGAGGACGGCCCGCAAGCATAAGAAGAAAGAGAGAGAGCGTTCGTATGAAAAACAATCAGCTTCGCCAGGTGGTGCTTCCCATTCTGGCGGCCTTTATCTGGGGCACCGCCTTTGTGGCCCAGGACGTCTGCGCCGACGCCATGGGCGCGTTTACCTTCAACGGCACCCGGTATTACATCGCCGTGCTGTCCCTGCTGGTGGTTCTGGCCGTTTCAAGCGGCTTCAGGAAGGACCGGCCCCAGGTCACCCCTGAGGAGAAGAAGGCCCAGCGCAGGCAGCTGTGGCTGGGCGGCTTCTGTTGCGGCACGGTGCTGGCCATTGCCTCCAACTTCCAGCAGGCAGGCCTTGTGGCCGGTACCGACGGCGGCAAGGCCGGGTTCATCACCGCCCTGTATGTGGTGCTGGTGCCGGTGTTCGGCCTGTTCTTCCGGCGGAGGGTCAGCCTGCCGGTGTGGATCGCCGTGGCCCTGTCCGTGGGCGCTCTGTACCTGCTGTGTATCAAGGGCAGTTTCTCCCTGGCCCCCGGCGACCTGCTGGTGCTGGTATGTGCCATATGCTTTTCCGTACATATCCTGGTGATCGACCATTTCACCGCCACCTGTGACGGTGTGAAGCTCAGCTGCCTGCAATTCCTGTTTGCCGGCACCTGGTCCACCATTCTGGCCCTGTTTTTCGACACCATCAGTCTCCAGGTGCTGCTGGACTGCATCTGGCCCCTGCTGTATGTGGGCGTGTTCTCCTGCGGCGTGGGCTATACCCTGCAGATCCTGGCCCAGAAGGACTCCAACCCCACGGTGGTCACCATCCTGCTGAGCCTGGAGAGCGTGTTCGCCGTCATCGCCGGTGCCGTTGTCCTGCACCAGCAGATGACCGCCCGGGAATATCTGGGCTGCGTGCTGATGTTCGCGGCGGTGGTCCTGGCCCAGATCCCCATGCCCCAGAAAAAGGAAGCCAAAGCCGAATAAACCGAACCCATAACAAATCTGACGCTGCTGCCGCGGCGTCAGTTTTTTATCCTCCGGTGCTTCCCATACACAGGAATTCCTCCGGCCCGTCCCATTTCTTCACAAAAACGTAGTGCCCTCACACTATTGACATCAGGGACAGGGTCCGATAAAATGAGAATGCCATATCGACACAGCGCTGAAAGGAGGTGCCGCTATGCTGACGGTGCTGAATTCCTCCCACGACCCGTTTTACAACCAGGCGTTTGAGGAGTATGTGTTCGAGCATTTCCGCGAGGGTGAGATATTCCTGCTGTGGCAGAACGACCCCGCCGTGATCGTGGGCAGTTATCAGAACATCTGCCGGGAGGTGCACGTGGAGCGTCTGCGGCAGCTGGGGATCCCGGTGATCCGGCGCATCACCGGCGGCGGCACGGTATACCACGACCTTGGGAATCTGAACTATACATACATTTCCGACGGCGGGGCCGCGATAGACTACGACCAGTGCCTGGGGCCTATCCTGGCGGCGCTGAACGACATCGGCGTTCCGGCCCGGAAAAACCGGACCTGCGACATTGCCATCGGCGGCGGAAAGATCTCCGGCAGCGCCCAGCGGATGACAAAGGGGCGGCTGCTGCACCACGGCACCCTGCTGTTTTCCTCCGACCTCGGCGTGCTGGATCAGATCACCACCCGCCGGAAAAATGACTGCTTCCAGAGCAAGGGGACCCAGTCCGCCATCTGCACCGTCACCAATATCCGGGAGCACCTGGCCCGGCCCATGACCATTGAGGAGTTCCGGGAGCGGCTTCTGAACCGGATGGTGCCCCCCGGCAGTCCCCGGCTGACGCTGACGGCGGAACAGGAGGCGGAGGTCTGCCGCCTGCGGGACGAGAAATACCGTTCCTGGGAGTGGACCTGGGGCAAGACCCCGGCCTTTGCCTATGAAAAAACCGGCGTGTTCGCAGGGGCGCCCATCCGGGTGGCCTATCAGGCCAAACGGGGGATTGTGTCCGGTGTAACGGTGGACTGTCCCCTGCTGGACGGAGGCCTGGCTGCCGCACTGCTGGAGGGCGGACGGCTGGACCCGGAGCGCTTTTCCTCGGTCTGTCTCCGGGTGGCCCCGGATCGGGCCGATGAACTGATGGACTGGCTGATGTAGCCGGATATTCTGCGAGAAAGGGAGATTTTTATCATGGAGAAAAATATTGTCATGCCCCGGCTGCGGCCGGAGATGGAAAAGGGCGTTCTGTGCGCCTGGCTGAAGGAGGAGGGCGAGCCCGTTTCCGCCGGTGAGCCCCTGTTCGAAATCGAGACGGACAAGGTGGTCAACCAGATCGAGGCCACCCAGGACGGCGTGCTGAAAAAGCAGCTGATCGAGGAGGGCGACACGGTGGACGTGGAAACGCCGGTGGCCATTCTGGAAACGGAGTGAGGGCCGGCATGGAGAGAAAACCCGATTGGCTGAAGGTCCGCTATAACCAGGAGGCCGTGGATGAAGTGGCGGAGCTGATGCGGGACCTGAAGCTCAACACCGTGTGCAAGGAGGCCAACTGTCCCAACCTGGGGGAGTGCTACCGGAAGCACACCGCCACGTTTATGATCCTGGGAAGCGTCTGCACCCGGAACTGCCGGTTCTGCAACGTCACCACCGGACGGCCCCTGCCGCCGGACCCGGAGGAGCCCGAGAACATCGCCCGGGCGGCCCGGCGGCTGAATCTGCGCCATGTGGTCCTCACCTGTTCCACCCGAGACGACCTGCCCGACGGCGGGGCGGAGCAGTTCGCCAAATGCGTCCGGGCCATCCGGGCCGCATGTCCCGGCACCACCGTGGAGGCGCTGATCTCCGACATGAAGGGGGATCGCGCCGCCCTGGACACGGTGATCGCCGCCCATCCGGAGGTGCTGAACCACAATGTGGAGACGGTGCGGGAGCTGCAAAGCGCCGTCCGGCCCCAGGCCCGGTATGAGCGGTCCCTGGAGGTGCTGCGGTACTGCAAGGAGCAGGATCCCACCCTGCTGACCAAAACCGGCTTCATGGTGGGCCTGGGGGAGACGGAGGAGCAAATTGACCGCCTGATGGACGACATTCTGGAAACCGGCTGCGACATTCTCACCATCGGCCAGTATCTTCAGCCCACGCCGCAGCACTACCCCCTGGCCCGGTATGCCACGCCGGAGGATTTCGCCCGGTGGAAGGAGCTGGCGTTGGCTAAGGGCTTCCGCCATGTGGCCTCCGCGCCTCTGGCCCGCAGTTCCTATAAGGCCTGGGAGGCCCTGGAGGACGTGCATGATCTATATTGAGACCGGCTCCACGGACGTTTACTACAACTTCGGCCTTGAGAACTACTTCACGGTGGAAAAGCGCCTGCCGGACACGGTGTTTCTTTTCTGGCGCACCACGCCCACGCTGATGGTGGGCAAATACCAGAACATACTGGAGGAGATCAACAAGCCCTATGCCGACGCCCACGGCATCCACCTGGTGCGGCGGATGAGCGGCGGCGGCACCATCTATACGGACCTTGGCGGCTGGCAGTTTTCCTTCATCCAGCACCGGGAGGCCGGGGAGATCGAGTTTGGCCAATACATCGCCCCGGTGATCGGCGCACTGGAAGAGATGAGGGTCCGCGCCGCCTTCAACGGCCGCAACGACCTGACCATTGACGGCAAAAAGTTCTCCGGCAACGCCCAGTACCGGCTGGGAGACTGCATTGTTCACCACGGCTCCCTGCTGTTTGACACGGATATCCGGCAGATGGTGGCGTCCACCACGCCGGACAGCTACAAGATCACCTCCAAGAGCATCAAGTCCGTCCGGGACCGGGTCACCAACATCTCCGACCATCTGCCCCAGCCCATGGACCCGGAGACCTTCAAGGAGACCATGGTGCGCCATATCATGAACGGCAGCACCGCCGTCTACACCGTCACGCCGGAGGACGACGCCCGCATCCGGGAGCTGGCCCGGGAAAAATTCAACAGCTGGGACCGTATCTTCGGCGCGGACCCCCAATTCAACATTGAGCGCACCGGCCGCTTTGCAGGGGGAAAAATTCAATTTAAAATTGAGGTCCGGAAGGGTATCATCCGCAGCGCCTCGGTTTACGGCGACTTTTTTTCCACTCTGGACGCGGAAGCAATTTGCTCCGTGCTGCCAGGCTGCCGTTATGAGCGCGGCGCGGTGCTGGCGGCGCTTGAGCCCCTTGGCGGGGCCGTGTACCGCATCACGCCGGAGGAAATGGCCCGGACGATTGTGGACTGACCAAGAAAGCCGCAGCCACCCCCCTCAGACCTCCATAATAAAACTGACGCTGCTGCCGCAGCGTCAGTTTTATTATGCGTATATGGTTACAGGTTCTTCTCGTAGGACTCGATCATCTTCTTGACCATCTGGCCGCCCACGGAACCGGCCTCGCGGCTGGTCAGGGGGCCGTTGTAACCGTTCTTCAGGTTCACGCCGACCTCGCTGGCAGCCTCCATCTTGAACTTATCCATGGCGGCACGGGCCTGGGGCACGTTCAGCTTGTTGGTATTCTTGGTAGACATGATTGCGTTCTCCTTTCTTGCGTTTTCAGCGAAAACCGCCGTTGGGTATCGCAACCATAGATTGTGCCGCCGATGCCGCGAATATGCGCCGGGCGCATCTGGTAAAATTTTGCGTTACTCTGTAAAATCTCAAAAAATTTCAGAAACCCTATCGCTTTTTTTGGTACTCTGTGCTATCATGGCCCTGGTTGCACAGAGAAAGCGAGGAACGATCACATGCTGGATATTTTTGATATTCTGGGCCCGGTGATGGTGGGCCCGTCCAGTTCCCACACGGCGGGAGCGGTCCGCATCGGCAGCATGGCCCGGACGTTGCTGGGCGACGAGCCGGTGGAGGCCAAGATCCATCTGCACGGCTCCTTTGCCGAGACCGGCCCCGGTCACGGCACCGACCGGGCCCTGGTGGCCGGTCTTCTGGGCATGAAGCCCGACGATCTCCGCATACCCTACGCCTACCAGGAGGCTAAAAAGCGTGGGCTGGAGTTCACCATCGACACTGTGGAGCTGCGGGACGCCCACCCCAACACCGCCGCGATCGAAACCTGGGACGCCGGCGGCAAAAAGCTGGAGCTTCAGGCGTGCAGCGTAGGCGGCGGCCGCATCCTGGTGAACAAGGTGGACGGCATCGACGTCAGCTTCGACGGCATGTTCAACACCCTGGTCATCCGGAACCAGGATGAAAACGGCGCCGTGGCGGCGGTGACATCAGTGCTGAACCAGCTGCGCATCAACGTGGCCAATATGAGCCTGTGCCGCCACAAGCGGGGCGGCGACGCGCTGATGGTCATCGAGACCGACCAGCATATCAAGCCCCACCAGGTGGCGTTTCTTTCGGAGCTGACGGGCATTCTGTCGGTGACCTATTACGATAAGGAGGATGATGACGATGTCGCTGGATTCGATGAAGGAAATCTTTGACCGCATGGAAGCCGAGCACAAGCCCTTCTGGGAGATCGTGCTGGAAACGGACATGGACGAGCGCCAGGTGACCCGTCAGCAATCCATGGCAAAAATGCTGACCACCTGGCAATACATGGTGGACGCGGCGGACACCTACACCGGCCGCCGCCGCAGCGTCAGCGGCCTGGTAGGCGGCGACGGCCTGAAAATGCGGCAGTATTCCATCCGGGGCCGGGCCATGTCCGGCGGCTACGTCAGCGAGGTCATCGCCGAGGCCCTGTCCATGGCGGAGTCCAACGCCTGCATGCGCCGCATTGTGGCGGCCCCCACGGCGGGCGCCTGCGGCGTGCTTCCGGCGGTGCTGCTGCCCATGTGCAAGTATGAGGAGCTGAGCCAGCACCGGATCCTGGAGGCCCTGTATGTGGCCAGCGGCATCGGCGCGGTGATCGCCTACAAGGCCTGCATCGCCGGTGCCTCCGGCGGCTGTCAGGCGGAGATCGGCACCGCCTCCGCTATGGCGGCGGGAGCCCTGGTGGCCCTGCGGGACGGCACCGGCCAGCAGATCGGCCACGCCGTGGCCATGGCCCTGAAGAACCTCATGGGCCTGGTGTGCGACCCCGTGGCGGGCCTGGTGGAGGTCCCCTGCGTCAAGCGCAACGTCATCGGCGCGGTGAATGCCATCAGCGCGGCGGACATGGCCCTGGCCGGCATCGAAAGCCGCATCCCCGTAGACGAGGTCATCGACGCCATGGGCGAGGTGGGCCGCCGCATGCCGGTGGAGTTCCGGGAAACCGCCCTGGGCGGCCTGGCCGCCACCCCCACCGGCCGCCGGGTCAAGCAGCAGATGCACCCGGAGTCCCAGGGATTCTGATTCCTGTTCGCAGTATTTTTCTCAAAAATAACAATCCGTATACAAAAGACATCCCCGATGCTATGCATCGGGGATGTCTTTTGGACAAAAACTCAGATCACGCCCAGGCCGGTGGCGACCTTGCCGATGAAGTCCTGCACGTTGGTGACCATGGTGGTGGCGGACAGGCTGCCGCGGTCCAGCAGCTTATTCACCACGAACTCCGCCGCGTCCACGGCGTACAGATACACCGGGCGGATGGTGCCGTCGGGCATCACCCGGAAGGACGGCGTCATGTTGCCGGTGGCGATGGTGTGCAGCATGGTGGCAAGGCAGATCACGGTGGTGGACTTGCGCACCAGCTCCCGCATGGCGGCTGCGCCCTCGTAGGCGTTGCCGTACACCTCCGGCAGCGGCCCGTCGTCCCGGATGGAGCCGGTCAGCACGAAGGGCACATGGTTCTTCACGCAGCCGTAGATGATGCCGTTGTCGATGTGGTAATCCTCGATAAACTGAGGAATGGACCCGCTGCGGCGGACCTTGTTCAGCACATCCAGGTGGTTATAGTGTCCGTTGGGCTGGGACTGCTGGGTATAGATGTCCTGACCCAGGGCGGTGTGCAGCAGCGCACCCTCCAGGTCGTGGGTACCCAGGGCGTTGCCCGCCAGCAGACCGTGGCAGTAGCCGTTGTCGATCAGGGCCTGCATGGCCTTCCGTGCGCCGTCATCAAAGGCGAAGGCGGGGCCCATGACCCACACGATGTTGCCGTGGTCCTTCTCGTGGCGCAGCAGCTCCACCAGCCGGTCATAGTCCTTGGCATAGGAGGTCTCCCGGCTGCGGCCCTGACGGAACACGAACTGATCCTCCAGCGTCTCGCTGTCCTGGGTGAAGCCGTTGCAGTGCATATAAATGCCGTCCTGGCCGTGCTCGGTGCGGCCCAGGATCACCCGCTGGCCCTTTTTCAGGTTGCGGCTCTCCACCACGGACAGGTGTCCGTCGTCCTCCAGCACCACGCAGCTGTCCATGCGGCTCTCCTCCGCCAGGGTCCAGCGGCCGTTGATCTTGAAATATTCGGGATACATGGACGTGCTGTGGAACTCCTCGGGAGCCACGCCGTCCTTTTCCACCGTCTCCCAGCGGGCGTCCGGCGCATTTTTCAGGGACGGCTGGTCAAAGTCGGGATGGTGATAGGCGGGAAATGCAAAAGCCATGGGGCGTCTCCTTTCTCAGTGCAGGGTGGCGTAGATCACGGCCTTGATGGTGTGCATCCGGTTCTCGGCCTCGTCAAACACCACGGACTGCTTGCTCTCGAACACCTGGTCGGTGACCTCCATCTCGGTGATGCCGAACTTCTTGGCGATGTCTGCGCCGATGGTGGTGCGGGTGTCATGGAAGGAGGGCAGGCAGTGCATGAAGATAGCGCCGGGGGCGGCCATGGACATGACCTTCTCGTTGACCTGATAAGGGGTCAGCAGGCGGATGCGCTCGGACCACACGCTGTCCGGCTCACCCATGGAGACCCAGATATCGGTGTAGATCACGTCGGCGTCGGTTGCGCCCTGGGTCACATCCTCGGTGAGGGTCACGCTGCCGCCGGTCTCCCGGGCGATGTCCCGGGCCTTTTCCACCAGCCACTCCTCGGGGAACAGCTCCTTGGGAGCGCAGGCGGTGAAGTGCATGCCCATCTTGGCGCAGGCCACCATCAGGGAGTTGCCCATGTTGTTGCGGGCATCGCCGAAATAGGTGAAGCGCACGCCCTTCAGCCGGCCCAGCTTCTCCTCGATGGTCAGCAGGTCCGCCAGCATCTGGGTGGGGTGGAACTGGTCGGTGAGGCCGTTCCACACGGGCACGCCTGCATGGTCGGACAGCTCCTGCACCAGATCCTGGCTGAAGCCGCGGTACTCGATGCCGTCATACATCCGGCCCAGCACCCGGGCGGTATCGGCAATGGATTCCTTTTTGCCCATCTGGCTGCTGCCGGGCTCCAGATACGTCACACCCATGCCCAGGTCCATACCGGCCACCTCGAAGGAGCAGCGGGTGCGGGTGGAGGTCTTTTCAAACAGCAGCACGATGTTCTTCCCCTCCAGCCAGCGGTGGGGCACACCGGCGCGCTTCATATCCTTGAAATTTTTGGACAGGTCCAGCAGATAACGGATCTCCGCCGGGGTATAGTCCAGCAGCTTCAGAAAGCTTCTTCCTCTGATATTCACAGCCATGATGATGTTCTCCCTTTCTATTGATAAATATTGATGGATATTCTCTCAGATCTCGTCCCGCCACAGGGGCATACTCATGCACCGGGGACCGCCCCGGCCCCGGGACAGCTCGGCGCTGGGCATTTTCAGCACCCGGATGCCGCTGTCCTCCAGGATCTGGTTGGTGACATAGTTCCGGTCGTACACCACCACCACGCCGGGGGCGATGCACAGGGTGTTGGACCCGTCGTTCCACTGCTCCCGCTCGGCGGCGATCTGGCTGCTGCCGCCGCAGCGGATCAGCTGCACGCGGTCCAGACCCAGATAGCCCGCCAGCACCTGCTCCAGGGGGCCGCTGACCTCCCGGGTGGTGAGCTTGCCCTGTCCCCGGCCCGTCAGCTCGAAGATCCGCAGGGTGCCCAGGATCCCCGGATGCACCGTGAATTTGTCCACGTCCACCTGGGTGAACACGGTATCCAGATGCATGAACGCCCGGGTGCTGGGGATTTCAAAAGCCAGCACCGTGTCGATCTCGGAGCTCTCGTCGGCGAAGATGGCCGATGCCAGCTGCTCGATGGCCTCCGGCTGGGTCCGCTGGGAGATACCCACTCCCAGCACCCGGCGGCTCAGGTTCAGGATGTCCCCGCCCTCGATCCAGAAATACTGGTCCGGCGTATAGTACAGAGGCACCTGCCCGGCGTAGTCCGGATGATGCCGCAGCACATAGTCGCCGTACAGGGTCTCCCGGTTGCGGGTGTCCGTGAACATATGGTTCAGGCTCACGCCCCGGCCGATGCAGGCGAAGGGGTCCCGGGTGAAATACAGGTTGGGGATCGGCGGCATCAGGAACCGGGCCCCGGTGTGCACCAGGCTGGACAGCCGTCCCTGCTCGTTGGGGAACACATCCTGATACGACACGCCCTCCATGGTTTTCAGCACCAGCTCCAGGGGGTCCTGGATATCCAGCAGATACCGCTTCAGGTCGCCCCGGTATCCCATGGCGGTGCTGCCGGCCCGGCGGATGGTCTCCTCCACAAACCGGCGGCGCAGCTCCTCGTCTCCTGCCAGCACCTGGGCCGTCAGGTCCTCCAGATAGACCACCTCCGCCCCGTTGTCCCGCAGGATCTGGGCAAAGCAGTCGTGCTCCCGCTGAGCGCCGTACAGATAGGGGATATCGTCAAACAGCAGCTGGCCCATGGTATTGGGGCTCAGATGCTCCAGCTCCCGGCCCGGCCGCTGCAGAAGCACCCGCTTCAAAGGGCCGATCTCGCTTTTCACGCAAATGGGCATGGAATTTCCTCCTCTCCAATTCCCCCCTATTTTACCAGATTCCCGGCCCGATTTCTCACCCTGGCGCGGCCCGATTTTTGTATTTTAACCGATATTTTGTCCCGGTACTTTGACACTTTATTGTAATAATACTCGCTTCCCACCGGGTTACTCTGTAATTTCATGCGTTTTTTGCCCGGCCGTCCAGGTAAAACAGGCCGTTTTTGTACAAGATTTTCTGCGTAAAATGTCCCATCCCCCCTTGGCAGCGCCGCCCGTATGTGGTAAAATAACCCCCATAAGGAGGGGATATTCATGAAACAGACCATCGCCCTGCAAACCCCCGGGCGGTCCGACCTGGACCAAAGCAGCCTGTTCTCTTTTGACCAATTCACCGCCGCCCGGCCCACAGCCCCGGTGATCCACCGGGACGCCCGGTTTCTCCTGGTCCGCAGCGGCAGCGGCGTTATCCGGCTCCAGGGCCGGGAGTATCCCCTGTCCGCCGGAAGCCTGGCGGCCATCCTGCCCTGGCAGATCAGCGAGATCGTCCGGGTGGACGAGCCGTTGGCCTGCAGCGTCATCGCCTATCACTACGACACCGTGGCCCGGGCCGCCCATCTGTTCCGCGGCGAGGATGGCCAGCCCATGCCCATGGCCCGGCTGATGGAGACGGTGCCGGTGCTGCAGCTGTCTCCCCGGCAGCGGGCGGAGGCCGGACGCATTGCTGACGGTCTGTCCCGGGAGCTGGGTCTTGCGTCCCTTCAGGAGGAGGGACAGCTGTTTTCCAGTCTCAATGCCGTGAGCCTGCTGGTGCAGCTGACGGTGCTGTTCGCCCGGCAGGCCCTGGCGGCGGACCGCCCCGCTGATGCCCAGGGTCCCGACCACCGGGAGCTGCTGCGGTATATGTACCTCCACTGCGGCCAGAAGCTGACGCTCCAGCAGCTGGCGGATGTGTTCGGGTGCAGCCGGTCCACTGTCAGCGCCCGGATCACCGCCATGACGGGGCTGTCCTTTTTCGACCTGCTCAACGAAATGCGCATCGGCAAAACCGCCGACTATCTGCTGTATACGGACCTGACCCTGAAGGAGCTGGCGGAAATTCTGGGCTATGTGGACGAGTCCCACATCTCCAAGGTGTTCGCCGCCCGGCTGGGCACCCGCATCGGCCAGTACCGGGCCACCTATCAGAAGGTGCAGAACATCTGCCAGATCGAGGAGAGCCGCCTGGGGTACAGCCTGGTGCAGCACATCTACCGCCACTACCGGGAGGACCTCAGCGCCGCCGGGGTGGCCCGGGCCTTCGGCATTTCCGTCCAGCAGCTCAACCGCACCCTGCTATGCCAGGTGGAGCTGAATTTTGAGGATTTCCTGGCCCTGATCCGGGTGAACCGGGCCTGTAAGCTGCTGACCACCACCCGCATGACGGTGCTGGACATCGCCCTGGAGGTGGGCTACCGCAACGCCAAGACCCTGAACCGGAATTTCCTGAAATACCGCCTCATGACCCCCAGCGCCTACCGCGCCGCCAACTCCGGCCAGTAAATTCTCCTCTCCCATGCTGCAAAAAACCCGCTGCCGTTCTCCCGGCAGCGGGTTTTTATGCGGCCCGCTGAGGGCAGCGGCCCCTACAGGCGCTCTATCGGCGATTCTCTGCCGCGATAATCACCGTTCCCTTCCCCCTTGCAAATCCCCGGAAAATAGGGTATACTGACCCTGGAAAATATAAAAAAGGAGCGTGCATTATGGCCGTTTTGAATCATCTGGAGCCCCAGCGTGTTTTTCACTTCTTCGAGGAGCTGTGCGCCATCCCCCACGGTTCCGGCAACACCAAGGCCGTCAGCGACTGGCTGGTGGACTTTGCCAAGGCCCGGGGCCTGCGGTATGTCCAGGACCAGCTGAACAACGTGGTGATCTTCCGGGACGCCACCCCCGGCTATGAGTCGGCGGAGCCGGTGATCCTCCAGGGTCACATGGACATGGTCTGCGAAAAGGAGCCCGGCTGCACCAAGGACATGGCCGCCGAGGGCCTGGACCTGGTGCTGGAGGGGGACACCGTTTCCGCCAGGGGCACCACCCTGGGCGGCGACGACGGCATCGCCGTGGCCATGGCCATGGCCATACTGGACGATGATTCCCTGTCCCACCCGGCCATCGAGGCCATCTTCACCGTGGACGAGGAAACCGGTATGTATGGCGCCGAGGGCCTGGACGTGTCCGTTCTCAAGGGCCGCCGGATGCTGAACATGGACTCCGAGGACGAGGGCATTTTCACCGTCAGCTGCGCCGGCGGCGCCCGGGCCGACTGCTGCCTGCCCGTGACCCGCAGTGCCTTCAGCGCCCCGGTGCTGGAGATCTCCGTCACCGGCCTGGTGGGCGGTCACTCCGGCGCGGAGATCGACAAGGGCCGGGCCAACAGCAGTATGCTGCTGGGCCGGGTGCTGTGCGCCCTGGAGGAAAAGACCGACCTGCGGGTCATCTCCGTCTGCGGCGGTCTCAAGGACAACGCCATTCCCACCGGGTCTGTTGCCCTGGTGGCCGCCGATGCTGCCGCCGCCCAGGCCGTCTGCGCCGAAATGGACGCCGCCTTCAAAAAGGAATACCGGGTCAACGACCCGGCCATCACCGTCTCCGTCCGCCCGGCGGAAACCGACCTGCTGCCCCTGGATGAAAGCTCCAGCCGCAGCGTGGTGTGTATGCTCACCTGCCTGCCCAACGGCATCCAGGCCATGAGCGCCGATATGCCCGGCCTGGTGCAGACCTCCCTGAACCTGGGCATCCTCACCACCGGGGACGACGCCGTTCACGCCTCCTTCAGCGTCCGCAGCAGCGTGGCCACCCAGAAGCAGATGCTCATCCAGCGCCTTCGCTGCCTGATGGAGCGGCTGGGCGGCTCCGTCAGCACCCACGGCGAATACCCCGGCTGGGAGTATATGCCCCAGTCCCCCCTGCGGGACCTGATGGTTCAGGTGTTCACCGACCAGTATGGCTACGCCCCCAAGGTGGAGGCCATCCACGCCGGTCTGGAGTGCGGTCTGTTCTCCGCCAAGCTGCCGGGTCTGGACTGCGTGTCCTTCGGCCCCGATCTGAAGGAAATTCACACCTTCCGGGAGTCCATGTCCGTGGCCTCCGTGCAGCGGGTATACGCCATGGTGGTGGAGACCCTCAAGCGTATGCATTGACCCGGTGTGTCCCTGCCCTGTCCCGGGTCAGAACCCGGGACATCCCAGGGTGTATCGGGACATAATTCGCGATAAATGAGGTAAGTTCATGTTTTATATCTGGTGGCCCGCCTATATTGTCCCGGGCCTGATGGTGCTGGCGGGCTTTGCGGGGCAGCTGCTGCCGGGCCGGAAATACCGCAGTCCCCAGGGCCCCCTGGCTCCCGAGCGGCAGAAATTCGCCGACAGCCTGTTTCTGAAGCTGCTGCGGCAGTCCGGCCTGGTCTTTGCGGCTCTGTCGTTTATGATTATGCGTTCTGTACGGCTGGTGGCCAGCTCTAGTCAGCAGATTCTGCTGTATATCGCCGTAATTCTGCAAATTATCGGGGCGGTAGCCCTGATATTGCCGGTGGAGCGCAATCTAAAAGCGTATTTTGACGACCAGGAGGATGAAACATGAGCATCACCGAGCTGGCTCCTGCCAAGCTGAACCTGACCCTGGACGTAGGGGCCCGCCGCCCGGACGGGTACCACGAGATCACCTCCGTCATGCAGAGCGCCGCTCTATATGACGTTGTGACGCTGAAAGCCGTTGAAACAGACGATATTGTGGTGGAATGCCCCGGCACCGACCTGCCCACCGGGCCGGACAACCTGGCCTGGAAAGCGGCGGACGTCTTTTTTCAGGAGACAAATATCCCCCGCACGGGGATTTTCATCCGATTGGAGAAGAAGATCCCCTCCCAGGCCGGTCTTGGAGGCGGCAGCAGTGACGCCGCCGCCGTATTGCGAGGCATGAGGCGTCTATTCAGTGCCAATGTGTCCGATGAAGCGTTAGAAGCCATGGCCGCCCGGGTGGGCAGCGACGTTCCCTACTGTGTCCGGGGCGGAACCGCCCTGGCCCGGGGCCGGGGCGAACGGCTTACCGCTCTTTCGCCGCTTCCTATGTGCTGGTTCGTTATTGTGAAGCCCCCGGTGGCCCACTCCACTGCTGTGATGTTCCGGAAGCTGGACGAGATCGCCATTGCAAACCGCCCGGATTCCGATGCCATGGCCAAAGCACTGGAAATTGGCGACCTGGCGCATATTTGCCGGCTGGTGGGGAACGTTTTTGAGCAGGCCCTGCCGGAGGACAGCGAAGTTTTCACCATTCGCCGCCAGCTTTCCCGTCTGGGAGCCGACGCCGCGTGCATGACCGGCTCCGGTTCCGCCGTGATGGGGCTGTTCCGCCGGGAGGAAACCGCCCGGCTGGCCGCCCGGGAGCTGGAAAAATCCTATCCCCTGACTTTTTTGGCCCCCCGGCTGTGAAACCGGTATAAAATACGAAAACGCCGTCCATACTGTAGGAAATTCCTGCATAGGACGGTGTTTTTGTATGAAAAAATCGCATTTCCGATACTGGGAGCTGGCGCTGCTGCTGGCCCTGGCCGTGACCATTCTGTGGGGGACGGCGTCCCTGGGGCAGCAGGAGGAGCTGGGCCGGAAGGTCATCCGCCTCCACGTCATCGCCAACTCCGACTCCCCGGAGGACCAGGCCCTGAAGCTGCGGGTCCGGGACCGGGTGCTGGCCCGGGCCCAGGAAATTCTGGAGCAGTCGGCGGACATGGAGCAGGCGGAGCAGGCCCTGACCGCCGCCTTGCCGGAGCTGACCCGGGAGGCCCGGGAAACCCTGGCGGCAGAGGGCTGCGCCCAGCCGGTCCAGGCCCGGCTGGAGCCGGCGGAGTTCCCCACCAAGGACTATGACGGCTTCTCCCTGCCCGCCGGGAAATACCTGGCCCTGCGGGTGATCATCGGCCAGGGAGCGGGGCAGAACTGGTGGTGCGTGGTGTTTCCGCCTCTGTGCACCGCCGCCGCCTGCCAGTGGCAGGACGCGGGACGGGCCGCCGGGTTGGAGGAGGATGACCTGTCCCTGATGGCGGAGGAGGACGCCGGGTACGAGCTCCGGTTCCGGTCGGTGGAGCTGTGGGAAATGCTGCGCCAGTGGCTGGGGAAATAAGGGGGCGGATACATCTGGTCTTAGGGGCGGGGCAGAGCCCACGCCCCTGCACAGCAGCCATCGGCGAAGGGCCAGCAATGCTCCGACGCCCGGCAGGAGGAAGTCTGCCGGGCGTCGGAGCAAAGTGTATGTGTGGAGGGTAATTGTGTGGTAAGAGGGGGGGCTTATTCGCCGCAGAGCTTCTTCAGACGGGCCAGGCGGCGGTCGGTGAACTCCTGCAGCTCCTCGATATCCTGCTCCGTCAGGTGACGGAACTTCTTGAAGCGGGTGACAAACTCCTTGACGGGCTTGGGGTTCTTCACGTCCACGGACATCTTGAACACGCCGTTTTCCACCTCGTACAGGGGGGCGAAGTTGGTCTCCACCGCCAGGCGGGCCACCTCGATGCTCTCATCGGACTTGCAGCCCCAGCCGGTGACGCAGGGATTGTACACATGCAGGTACACCAGGCCGTTGTCCACGGCCATGGCCTTCTCCAGCTTGCGGACCATATCGGGGATATAGGCGGGGCTCATGGTGGCCATATAGGGCACATCGTGCATGGCCATGATCATGGGGAAGTCCTTCTTGTTCTGCTTCTTGCCGCCGTGGCCGTTGATAACGGGGGTGGTGGAGGTCCAGGCACCCTTGGTGGTGGAGCCGCTGCGCTGATAACCGGTGTTCATGTAGCCCTCGTTATCATAGCAGATATAGATGATCTTGTCGCCGCGCTCCGCCGCGCCGGACAGGCACTGCATGCCGGCATCCACGGAGGCGCCGTCGCCGGCGAAGGCCACCACATTGACCTTGCGGCCGATGCGCTCATAGTGCATCTTGATACCGGCCAGCATGGAGGCCACGTTGTCCAGCAGGGGGAAGAACACGGGGGTCTTGGCACCGGACTCCTTGTCCCAGCCCACGACGCCCACTCCGCCCATGCATCCGGGAGGCACGGCGAAGATGGTGTTGGGGCCCAGCACCTTCATGCAGGTGCGCAGAGTCAGCTCCACGTTGCAGCCCACGCAGGCGGATACGCCCGGGGAGATCTGGTCCTCATAGGTTGCCAGCTTTTCAATAACATTCATGACAGTTCCTCCTTACAGACCCATGACCTCGCGGTTGAGCCAGACCGTGTCGTGCTTGCCGGTCTTGCCGTCCTGAGCGATGATCTTGTCGATGGCATAGTCGATATGGGTGGCGGTGATGTCCTCGCCGCCGAGACCGGCGATAAAGGGAACGTTGGGGACGAAGGATGCAGCCCGGTTCATGGAGGCGCAGATCTCCTCATAGATGATGCCGGTGTTCCAGCCGAAGGACACGTTGCGGTCCACCACGCCGAAGGCCCGCTTGCCGGAGAGCACCTTGGCCACCCGGTCGCAGGGGAAGGGACGGACCATGCGCATCTTCAGCAGGCCCACCTTCTTGCCGTCGGCCCGGGCCTTGTCCACCCGGTCCTTGGCAACGCCGGTCATGGAGCCCATGGTGACGATGACGTAATCCGCGTCGTCGCAGCGGTACTCCTCCACGGCGCCGCCGTAGCTGCGGCCGAACTTCTCGCCGTACACCTTGTCCAGCTCCTCCAGGAGCTTCAGGGCGTTCTGCTGGCCCATCATGTGCTTGAGGCGGTACTCGGTCAGCAGGTTGCCGTTGGTCAGGGGGTCAACGGCCATGGGACGCCGGGGATCCAGGATGATGTGCTCGGGCACATACTTGGGCAGGAACTCGTCCACCTGCTCCTGGGTGGGAATCTCCACCCGCTCGGACATGTGGGACAGGTAGAAGCCGTCGAAGCAGACGTTGATGGGCAGCAGGACATTCTTGTCCTCGGCAATGCGGTAGGCCATGATCATGGTGTCCAGAATCTCCTGGTTGTCCTCCACATAGATCTGCAGCCAGCCGGCGTCACGGACGGTCAGGGAGTCCTGGGGACCGCCCCACAGGGTCTGGGGAGAGATCATCTCGCGGTTGGCCACGGCCATGACCACCGGCAGACGCAGGGTGGAGGCCCGGAAATAGGGCTCATACATCAGGGACAGGCCCTGGGAGGCGCTGGCGGTGAACACGCGGGAGCCGGCCAGGGACGCGCCGGTGACAACGCTCATGGCGGACAGCTCGCTCTCCACCTCGCTGACGCTGCTGTCCAGCTTGCCGCCGGTGACGAAGTCGGCCAGATACTCCACGATGGGAGTCTGGGGGGTGATGGGATAGGCGGCGATGATATCGGGACGGCACAGTGCCGCGCCAATGGCGGCAGCCATATTGCCGTTGATGACCTGAATGTCAGCCATTAGTTCTCCTCCTTTACCGGCTGCATGGTGATGGCGCCCTTCTTGCACTCGTGGGCACAGATACCGCAGCCCTTGCAGTAATCGTAGCAGATCTCGAACGAACCGTCCTCGTGGCGGCGGATGGAGTTAACGGGACAGTACATCAGGCACATGCCGCACTTGACGCACTTGTCGGTGTCCATCACGGGCTTGCGGGTCCGCCATTTACCGGTCTGGATAATGTGCAGGCCCTCCGGTCCGATGGGGACGATGTAATCACTGATAAATTTCATGGTGTTCCTCCCCTTATTCAAACGTGTACAGCTTCACTTCGTTATAGCCGCGGCGGAAGGTCTCCACGTTCTTCTCGCCGAAGAAGCGGCAGATGACCTTTTCCAGCTCGTCCTTGTCCACCCAGCCGGTGGCACGGACGAAGGCGCCCAGCATGATGGTGTTGGTGATGGGACGGCCCAGCATCTCCAGGGCGATGGAGGTGGCGTCCAGCCAGGCCACGGTCTTGACGTTGGGATTTTTCACCAGGTCCGCGCCGTTTTCGGCCTTGGTGTTGACAATGAAATAGGAGTTCTCCGTCAGGCCGTCGAACACCGGGGCGGAGATCAGCAGGCTGGGATCCAGCACCAGGGTGCAGTTGGGATGATAGACCTGGTTCTTGGGACGGATCTTCTCATCGCCCAGGCGCACATAGGACGTGACCGGCGCGCCCTGGCGCTCGAAGCCGAAAAACGGGATGGAATTGCCGTATTTTCCACTGGCTACCGCAGCGTGGACCAGCATTTCGCCGGCCTTCACCGTGCCCAGACCGCCGATGCCGTGGAGTCTGATTTCTTTCATATCGCTACGCTCCTTCATATTCCGCATGTGCGGCGTTTTACTTTTTCATGACCACCATGGCGTCCACGGCGGTGGCCGGACGGCCGTCGCCATAGAGCATCAGGGGATTGATGTCCACCTCGGTGATCTCCGGGTGCTCCTCCACCAGGCGGGACAGGCACATCAGGGCCTCCACGATCTCCTCCCGGCGGTACTGCTGGCCCCGCAGGCCCTGGCAGGCCTTGGCCAGCGGCGTTTCATCGATCATATCCTCGGCATCCTGGCGGGTGATAGGCAGCACACGCAGGGACACCGCGTGCAGCAGCTCCACCAGCACGCCGCCCAGGCCCGCCATGATCACATGGCCGAACTGGGGATCCGTGCTGACGCCCAGCAGGACCTCGAAGCCCTTGGGCAGCATCTGCTCGGCCAGAACGCCCTGGACCCGGGCCCCGGGGGCATTTTGGGCGGCGTTGGCCATGATGGTGTCGTAGGCGGCCTGCATGCCGTCCACGTCCGTGACGTTCAGCACCACGCAGCCCACGTCGGTTTTGTGGAGAATGTCATCGGACAGGACCTTCATGGCCACGGGGAAGCCCAGCTGACGGGAGGCGGCCTCGAAGGCGGCCCGGTCGGGCTTGTCCAGCAGCACGGAGGCCACCATCTGCACGCCGCAGGAGGACAGAAGGCTGCTGCTGTCGCGCTCGTTCAGAGCGACGGTATTCTTTTCAGACATGGCTCAGTCCTCCTTCTGCCGCCGGCGAAAGGCGGCGTAATTGCACATATTCTTCGCTGCCAGGACGGCCTTGTCCGGGGCGTCGAAGGTACACAGGCCCGCCTGCTCCATGATGCGCCGGGCCGGAGAGGTATAAGCGCCGGCCATGACGCAGTAGAACACAGGCTTTTCCTGGGCCTGGGGGGTGGTTTCGGTCATCTTCACCAGCTCACGGGCCAGCTCCTCCTGGGGCAGGAAGGTGGGCACCACCGTGATGAACACCACGGCGTCCACGTTTTCATCCTGCAGGACGATCTGGAGGCCGTCCACATGGTTGCGCACGGAGGCGGAGGCGGTGATATCCGCGTAGCCCTCCGGGTGGCAGATGTTGGCCATGGGCTGCTGGGTGGCGGCCAGGCGGGCCTTGGTATCGTCGGACACCAGGGGCATCTTCAGCTGGGGCCACCGGGCGATGGCGTCGGTGCAGTAGATGCCGGGGCCGCCGGCCTGGGAATACAGAAACAGATTGCCGCCGCCGGGCAGGGGCAGACGGTCGAAGGCCTGGAGGGTGTCGATGAGCTCGTCGATGGTGTCCACCCGGACCACGCCGGTCTGCTTGAACATGGCGTCGTACACGGCGTCGGACCCGGCCATGGAGCCGGTGTGGGAATTGGCGGCTGCGCCGCCCAGGGCGCTGCGGCCCACCTTCAGCACCACGATGGGCTTTTTGCGGCTGACCCGCTTCAGGGTCTCGGCCAGCTCACGGCCGTTGCCGCAGCCCTCCATATAGATGCCGATGACCCGGGTGGAGTCGTCGGTCTCGAAATAGTTCAGCAGGTCCACAAAGTCCACATCGGCCATGTTGCCGATGGAGATGAACTTGTTATACAGCACCGGCTCCACCCGTCCGGCGCCCTCCATCAGGATGGTGCTGGCCAGAGCGCCGCTCTGGGAGATGAAGGTGATGCCGCTGGGCTGGCCGAAGGACGAGAAGGGCACGCCGGTGTCCACGAAGGTGGTATCCACCAGGCTGCGGTTGTCGATGACGCCGATGCAGTTGGGGCCCACCACCCGGATGCCGTATTTCTCCGCCGTGCGCATCAGGCGGGCCTGGCGGTCGATGCCCTCGGGGGTCTTGGTCTCGGCGTAGTCCGCCGCGGCGCAGACGATGAACTTTACATCGCCCTTTTCCTCCATGCGGCGGTCCAGATCGTCCATGACGCTGTAGATCATCCGGGAGGGCATGATCAGGACCACCAGGTCCACATGGCCCTCCACCTCCGCCAGGGAGGGGGAGCAGGGATAGCCCAGGATCTCCGTTTCCTTGGGATTCACCGGATACACCTTTCCGGGGTAGCCCTTTTCCCGCATGTTGCGGATCGCCACAAAGCCGGCCTTCCCCGGGTTGGAGGAAGCGCCCACCACGGCGATGCCGTCAGGCTGGAATAATTGCTTCATGCTTGTTCTCACCTCAAAATTCAGGATTCCTGCATGGGGTCAGGAGAGGCCCCACTGACCGCCGTCCAGAATGCCCACCACGGCCATGTCCACCGGGGCCTCCGCACACTTGCAGGCGTAGCGTGCGTTGCTGCCCCGGGTCACCAGAACGAAGTTGCCCTCGCCGCAGCCGATGGTGTCCGCTGCGGCAAACACCGGGCCGTCTGCCTCCAGGCTGCCCCGGTCGTTCAGAGCCGCCGCCTGGACCAGCACGATGCTGTGGCCCACCAGCTTCTCGTTTTTCACGGTGGAAATGATCTTTCCGATCACCTTGCATACATACATGACTCAGTTCCTCCTCGTTTTGTCCATATGCAGGCAAAGCATTCCGTTTATCTGCTTATAGCCTGACATATTTTCGGGGAAATGTCTGTCATTTCCATTACATTTTTGCGCTTTTGTTCCGCCGGGGGGTCAGTGCTCCAGCACCTGGCCCCGCTGGAGGTCGTCGGTAAGCTGGCCGTTCCAGGCGGCGATATGGCCGCCCTTGATGGTGGCCACCGGCCAGCCCCGCAGGGTGCGGCCCTGGAACAGGGAGAAGTCCGAACGGCTCAGCAGCTGGCGGGGGTCCACGGTGCGGGCGGCCCGCAGGTCCACCAGCACCAGGTCCGCGTCGCTGCCGGGGAGAATGGTCCCCTTCCGGGGATATACGCCGAAGATCCTGGCAGGGTTCATGGTCATCAGGGGCACCAGCTTCTCAATGGGCAGCTCCTGGCGATAAATGCCCTCGTCCAGGACGCTGACCAGGTGGGTACCCAGGGTGGGATATCCGGCTCCGGCCTCCCGCATGCCGGAGGACACCTGCTTTTCACCGGCGGTGAGCACGGTGTTGTCGGTGCCGATGGTGTCGATGAGGCCGCTGCGGATGCCGTCCCAGAGGGCCTTGCGGCTCTCCGGCTCACGGATGGGCGGCAGCATCTTGCCGTAGGCCCCGATGGGGCTGTCGGTATCCAGGCAGAGATAGGGGGAGGTGGTCTCCACATAGAGGTTGGGGTGCTTGTCGGCGGCCAGGGCCTCCAGGGCCTCCCGGGTGGAGCTGTGGACCACATAGGTGCGCACGCCCATTTCCCGGGCAAAGTACGCCGCCCGGCGGACGGCCTCGCCTTCGGCCAGGTTGGGGTGGGTGCGGTTCCAGTCGGCCAGAGTGTCCAGCGGCTGGGACTGCATATCCTCCGTGGCATAGTCGCAGATGGAGGTGTTTTCGCAGTGGATGCTGAGGATGGGGTGGGCCGTGGGAGGCAGCTGCTTCATGCGCTGCATCAGCCGGATGATGAAGCCGTCCTCCTGGTGGGGGTACAGGCCCGGCACGCCGCACATGTACACCTTGAAGGAGTTCATGCCCTGGCGGGAATACAGGGGCAGCTCGTCGATCTGCTGCTGCTCCCGCAGGGAGAAGTGGGGGATCATGTCCACCCGGGACAGCTGGGACACCTCCCGGCGCAGGCGGTCGATCACCGGCAGATAGCTGCCGGGCTGATTGAAGTAGGTGCCGATGGTGGTGACGCCCCCCAGGATGGCGGAGCGGGTCTCGCTCTCCAACTCCTGGCCGAAGGGCACCGCCAGGCCCAGGTGGGTGTGGGGGTCGATGATCCCCGGCAGCACATACAGGCCGGAGGCGTCGATGACCCGGCGGCCCCGGGGCACCTCCGCCGTCAGGGCGGCGATCTTCCCGCCCCGGACGCACACATTCAGCGGCAGGCAGCCCATCTCCGGCAGCACGCAGGTGCCGCCCAGGATGACCAGGTCATACTCCTCACCGCCTCCTCCGGCGGCCTGGGGCCGCAGGGGCGCGGCGGGCGCGGGCCGGGATACGGAGGCC